>Ga0136643_10000459_pt1 | contig 44852 bp, 49 predicted proteins | sample TergutLab28metaG_FD_96883 | JGI IMG/M metagenome (GOLD analysis project Ga0136643, IMG submission 96883) | Labiotermes labralis P1 segment gut microbial communities from Petit-Saut dam, French Guiana - Lab288 P1 (version 3) (version 3) | ecosystem: Host-associated > Arthropoda: Insects >... | reverse complement strand
GACCCTGCAGTTCATGGGCGACTACTTCAAGGGCAACAAGGACTCCGGCACGATCATCGACGACTACGTCTTCAAGAAGATCAAGCCCGGGGTCGGAACGCTCGACAAAACGGCTCCGATCGGTCACCCGATCACGGGCTTGTAGCCACGGCGCGGCCCGGCCGCTAGGCTCGGCCAATGTTCAGCCATCCATGGGCGGCTCTCGGGCTCACCGCGGCGATGGTGCTCATCGCGTGGCTGGCGCCGCTGCTCGGGCTGGGGGCGGTGCTCAAGGCGTGGCAGCTCGGTGTGGGCGGTGCTGCCCTCGTCGTCGGTGGCGCGCTGGTCTCGATCGTGGTGCTGGTGGGCACCCTCCAGGGCTCGGTCGAGTGGGAGTACCGCAAGGCACGGAAGATCGACCGTGCCACCCATGATCCGCACGACTTCGAGGATCCACGCTGACGCGTCGGCGGCGATCCGTCTCGACAGCGGCTGCCGTAGGCGCAGCGGTCGACTGAGCCGCGACTCGCGTCGTAGACCTCGAGGCCGAATCGATCGCCATCAGTGATGCGCAGGGCTTCGGTCGTGTGTCCGACAGGCCCGAGGCGGAGGGCGACGGAACTCCCGACCTCACGTTCCGGTGCGTTGGGTTGTCGGGGGAGAGTGGATCCGTGCGGCGATGGCTGGTCGCCCCCGGATTCTCTCTGCCACCAAACGCACGCCGAGACGCAGCCACAAGGAGTGTCCCCATGCTTGATGACGGTTTCCGCGTCGGCATCGTCCGTGGTGTCAGCTACGGACTGTTCAAGGAGCCGGACCCGTTCTTCGACCAGGCCGTCGCCCTCGGAGCTCGCGTCGTCCGCGTGTACGTCTACTGGAGTCAGATCGAGCCGGAGGAGGGCCGATTCGACCTCGGTGTCGTCGACCATCTTCTGGCTCAGTCGAACGACGACGCGGAGCTGTGGCTCACGGTCTGCTCGGCGTCGTCGTGGGCGACCGTGGTCCCCACGACCTTCCAGCCACAGTCCCCGGCGCACGACCTCGACCGCTACCGCCGGTTCCTCACGAGGCTGATCCGTCACTGTGGTGACCGGGTGCGCTACTGGCAGTGCAACAACGAACCGAGCAATGCCGGCCTGCTGTGGGCCGGCACCGCGGCCGAATATCTCAGCCAGCTCGAGGTGATGTACGACGTCGTACGGCGCGAGTCGCCGCACTCGACGGTCGCTCTCGGCGGCTGCGGCTACGACGTCCTGTCCTCGGCGCCGGACAGCCGCGAGCGCTCCTTCTTCGACGAGCTCGCTCGTGACGGCCGGGACCACTTCGACCTCTTCCCGGTCCATCTGTACGACGACCCGTCCCTGGTCGGCGACCACATCGAGACCGCGCGGGAGTTCATGCGCCGGCACGGCTACGAGAAGCCGGTCGTCGTCGGCGAGTACAACGGCCCGAGCATCTTCGACTTCCCCGAGGTGACTGCTGCCCTGGGGCATGCTATGGGTGCCGCGTACGCCGAGCCGCGTTCCGACGAGACCCCCGACCGTACGGCGATGCGTCTGCTGTACGACCGCCTCGAGGACCAGCCCGACGCGGTCCGGATGTTCCTCGAGCACCCGCCGCCGCGCCTGGTGTCCGCACGCGAACGGATGGCGTGCCGCCAGCAGATCGTCCGCAACGTGCTCTGTCTCGCCCACGGCGTGAAGCTCACCCTGTGCTGGAACCTCGCCCCGGAGATCAGCGGCTACCACGACCGGCTCAACATGCTGGGCTTCCTGTCCGGCACCTATCCGTTGATGGAGTACGACGAGCACGGGCGGATCGCACATGAGCACGCACCGGCCCGCACGTTGCGCCGCGTGGCCGCCCTGCTCACCGGGGCGAAGGGCGCCCGCCGGCTGGTCTGCGACGACGACGGTCTGGATGCGTACGAGATCGACACCGTCGCGGAGGGTCCCCTCCACGTGCTCTGGCGGCACGCCGACCCACTCGCGAAGGGGACCGAGCTCGCCGTGCTCACCGACCACCCGTGGTCCCACGGAACCGCAGTCGTCGAGGACCCGTTCGGCGCCCGCCACCTGGTCGAGCCACGGCAGGGCACGCTGCAGCTGCCCACCTCCTCCGTGCCCCTGCTCATACGGCCACGGCGGTAGGCGTACGCCGTGCGGAGGCCGTGACGGTGCGACAGCGCGCCGTGGTCACGAACCCGACACAGGTCCCGTCCACAGACGGAGCTTCTCAGGGTTGCGGACCACCCAGATGTCGGTGATCCGGTCGTCTGCGACCGCGAACGCGAAGACCGTCACGGTGACGCCACCCTGCTCGGCCACGATGCCAGGCTGCCCGTTGACGGTTCGCTCGATGAAGGCCATGTCGCTGGGGCGGCGGTTCGCGATCGCGAACCACGCCTGCGCGATCTGCTCGGCACCCTCGATGGGCTGCACGAAGGTCGTGGCACGGCCGCCTCCGTCGGCGACCGCCGTGGCGCCGGGGTCGAGCAGACCCACCAGGCCGTCGATGTCCTTGGCCTCCCAGGCCGTCTTGAAGGCGCGCACGATGCCGGCCTGCTGTGCCGACGCCACCGCGCGGACCTGCGAGGCCCGGACCCGACGACGTGCCGAGACCGCCAGCTGGCGGCACGCGGCTGCTGAGCGCCCGACGACCTCACCCACCTCGGCGAACGGATAGCCGAAGACATCGTGGAGGATGAACGTCACCCGCTCGGCGGGCGTCATCGTCTCCAGCACCACCAGGAAAGCCATGCTGATCGACTCGTCCAGCGTGACCCGGTCGGCAGGGTCGACGCCCCCACCGCCCGCCCCGCCGACGCCCTGCTCGATCGAGCCCGGAAGTGGCTCGGGGATCCACTCGCCCACATAGGCCTCGCGTCGCACCCGTGCGGAGCCCAGCAGGTTGAGGCAGATGCGGCTGACGACCGTCGTCAGCCACGCTCCGGGCGACGCGATCTGTTCCCGCTCGGCAACCGGGAGCGCATACCAGCGGGCGATCGCCTCCTGGACGGCGTCCTCGGCCTCGGTGGCGGAACCGAGCATCCGGTAGGCCACGTTGATCAGCTGCCGCCGCTCGGCCAGGACCTGGTCCAGACCCGGCTCCCGCCCGGCGCCGCCCTCCATCTCGCCATCGACCTCCTTGTCGGGCTTCGACCAGCTGTTCACCACGCCCCCATCCGTCGACCTATCCGTCGGCCTACACCGATCCCGACAACCCAGAACGCCGGAACGTGAGGCCGTCACCTCACATCTCAACACGCCGTCTTGTCGAACCTGGTGACTCGCATGCGCCGGCCTCCCGCGCCACGTCGAGCCCACCCAGCCCTAGCCCAGGAGATCGAATGACGACCCCGGCCCCAGCAACGCTCTTCACCGCCACGGCGACCGGCGAACGCCTGGAGCGTGCCGCTGGAGCACTCTCGACGAACGGTTTCACCGTCGAGATCCTCGAGGACGCCGACGCTGCCCGCCGGCGGATACAGGACCTCCTCCCGCCAGGCGCGAGCGTCCTCACCTCGGCCAGCGAGACGCTGCGCCTGTCCGGCATCGACGAGGACATCAACGCCGGCGAGGCGTACGTCGCCATCAAGCCCCTCACGATGTCCATGGACCGGGCCACCCAGACCGAGGAGATCCGGAGGTTGCGCGCCACCGCCGACGTGATCGTCGGCAGCGTGGCCGCGGTCACCGAGTCCGGCTCGCTCGTGATCGCCTCAGGTAGCGGCAGCCAGCTGCCCGCGTTCGCCGGCGGGGCGGCGCAGAGGATCTGGGTCGTCGGGGCACAGAAGCTCGTGCCCGACCTACCCACGGCACTGCGCCGCGTCGAGGAGCACTGCCTCCCGCTCGAGTCCGAGCGTGCCCAGCGGATCTACGGCTGGCCCAGCGCGATCAGCCGCCTGCTCATCCTCAACCTGGAGCCGGAGCCCGGCCGCGGGACCGTCCTGCTCCTCCGTACGTCGATCGGATTCTGAGAACCCATCGAGGTTCGCGCACGGCCCCCGTACGTCGCTGCCCCCGACCCCGTCTGCACCCCCGCACCTGACCCGAGGAGACGACGATGACGACATCGACCGAGTCAGGCGGCATCGCCCCGAAGGCGACCGCCCCCACCTCCGATCGCGAGGCCGCTGACGTCGGGCCGACTCGCCCCGTGGGTCGCACCCCGCTGGTGGTCAAGCTCCTCGTCGCCGCGGCATTCGTCGTGCTCCTGAACGAGACCATCATGGTCAACGCGGTGCCGAGTCTGGAGAAGGGCTTCGGCATCACCGACAGCTCAGCCCAATGGCTCTCGTCGATCTTCATGCTGACCATGGCCGCCGTCATCCCGCTGACCGGCTGGTTCCTGCAGCGGGTGAGCACCCGCACGGCGTACGCCGCGGCGATGACCTCGTTCTGCGCCGGGACGCTGGTGGCGGCACTGGCCCCGACCTTCGGTGTGATCCTGCTCGGCCGAGTGGTCCAGGCAAGTGGCACCGCGGTGATGATGCCACTGCTGATGACGACACTGATGACCGTCGTCTCGCCGCAGGACCGCGGCCGCGTCATGGGCAACGCGACGCTGGTGATGTCGGTGGCGCCCGCTCTCGGGCCGACCGTGTCGGGCCTGATCTTGCAGCTCCACTCCTGGCGGCTGATCTTCCTGCTCATCATGCCGATCGCCCTGCTGGTGGGCTTCCTAGGCTTCCGGCTCCTCGAGAACGTCGGCGAGCCGAAGGCGAGCCCGGTCAGCTGGATCAGCGTGGTGCTGGCCGCCGCCGGCTTCGCCAGCCTGGTCTACGGCCTGAACAAGGTAGGCAGTGTGAGCTGGCCGGAGCCGACCATCTTCATCGGCGCGGGGGCGACGTTGGTGGCCGCGTTCGCGCTGAACCAGGTCCGTCTGCAGCGCTCCGGTACGCCGCTGCTCGATCTCCGCACGCTGCGCCACCCGACGTACGCCAAGTCGCTGGTGCTGGTCGCGTGCGCGTTCATGGGCTTCTTCGGATCGATGCTGCTGATGCCGCTCTACCTCCAGCACGTCCGCCATCTCTCAGCGCTGCAGAGCGGCCTGATGGTGATGCCCGGCGGCCTGGTGATGGGCCTTCTCGGGCCGCAGGTCGGCAAGCTGTCCGACCGATTCGGCGCCCGGCGCCTGGTGATCCCGGGCGCGGTCGCGATGGTGGTGCTCCTGGTCGCGCTCGCTCAGATCACCACCAGCACGCCGTACTGGCTGATCGTGACCATCCACGTGTTGCTGATGACGAGCCTGTCGACGGTCATCACTCCGGTGTTCTCGCTCGGGCTGGGCGACTTGCCGTCGCACCTCTACTCCCACGGCAGCTCGCTGCTAGGGACCCTGCAGCAGGTGGCTGGCGCGATCGGCACCGCCCTGCTGGTCGTCATCGAGACGAACCGGTCCAGGCACTTGATGATGGCCGGCCACCCGTTCCCGGAGGCCTTCGTGAGCGGCATGGAGCGGGCCCTGCTGGTCTCCGCCTGCGTCGGACTGGTCGTGGTGGCGATGGCGGTCCTCCTGCCGTCCCGAGTCTCCGCACCGACCACGGACGACACGCACGATCGGTGAGGAGAGGGCGTGCAGCACGCACACGTCGGAACCAGCGGGCTGGTCGTCTCCCGGATCGTGCTCGGCATGATGAGCTTCGGCGACACCTCGCGCCGCGCCTGGCACCTCGATGCCGACCAGGCTCGGCCCTTGGTCCGCCGCGCCGTGGAAGCCGGCGTGACGGCGTACGACACCGCTGACATGTACGACCGCGGTGCCAGCGAGGAGGTGACGGGCCGACTGCTGCGCGAGCTGTTCGCGCGCCGTGAGGACTACGTGCTGGCCACGAAGGTGTACTACCCGATGTCGGACACACCCGGTGACCGCGGCCTGTCCAGGCGCCACATCCTCGCCTCCATCGACGGCTCACTGAAGCGCCTGGGCACCGATCACGTCGACCTCTATCAAGTCCACCGGTGGGACCACGACACCCCGATCGAGGAGACCATGGATGCCCTCGACACCGTGGTCCGGTCCGGGAAGGCCCGCTACCTCGGCGCGTCGAGCATGTACGCGTGGCAGTTCGCCAAGGCACAGCAGGTGGCCGCAGAGCACGGCTGGCACCGCTTCGTCTCCATGCAGAGCCACTACAACCTCGCCTACCGCGAGGAGGAGCGCGAGATGGTGCCGCTGTGCCTCGACCAAGGTGTCGGGGTGATGCCCTACAGCCCGTTGGCGCGGGGTCTGCTCGCCGGCACCCGCAGCCGCGGCAGGGGCGGAGTGAGTCGACGCTCGACCGACGACCCGGCGGTCGAGCAGCTCTACTCCGAGGCGGACTTCGATGTCGTGGACGCGGTCGTCGATGTCGCCCGTGGTCTCGGGCGTCCCCCCGCGCAGGTCGCGCTCGCCTGGCTGCGCGACCGTCCGGGGGTCACTGCGCCGGTCGTCGGGGTCACCAGGGAGATCCACCTGGACGACGCTGTCGCCTCGCTCGACCTGAATCTCGGCCCGGAGGAGCAGAAGCGGCTGGAAGCGCCGTACGTCCCTCACCAGGTCGTCGGACCCGAGTGAGGCGCGACCGCGGGTATTGGTTCCGGCCGCTGTGTCCAGCCCCACGGGACCCGTCCTGCTGGCTCAACCACCGTCGGCGTCGCCTCATGCACGCCGAGGCCGCTACGAGCTGCTCGGGTCAGCAGGTCCGACCGACGCGCTGAACAGTGCCGGTGGCGTGGCGGCGTAGAGGAGAAGGGCAAGGCCCGAGCCCACCCCCGAGAGGAGTGCGACGATCACGCCGGGAGCGCCGAGCAGGCCGGCGGCGACTCCTGCGGCGCCGAGGAGGATCAGGCCGATCCCCAGAGGCAGGAACGCGCGCTGTCGGAAGGCCCAGGCGAAGGGCAGGAAGTGGATCCCCACGACCACGGCGACAAGCGCGACGCCGTAGGTGCCGTGGCCGTGCGAGCTCAACAGCCGGGTGCCGACCAAGAGGGCCGCGACCTCGAGCAGCACGCTCGTCCAGTAGATCGGGATCGCGCGTGCTCGCGGCTGCACCGTCACCTCGCCGAGGTCGCGCAGCCGCAGGAGGACGCCGACGAAGAGCGACAGGCCCAGCACGCGCAGCACCCAGCTCCACGGCCCGTTCGCGGCCCCTGCGTTGACGGCCACGAAGACCAGGCCGAACACCGCGCCGATGAGGCGCGCGACGAGCGAGCTGGTCACGCGGCCACCATGACACAGCCGGGACAGCGCTCTGGTGCACGTCCTGGCGCAGGACCCTTCACCGGCGATGTGCAGCGTGCGAGGCTCGCCGGACCCGGCGTCACCTCGACGCAGGTGCCAGTCGGAAGGAAGACCATGCATCGTCTCCTCGTCGACCAGAAGCTCTGGTCGTCCGCGAGCGCTTCAACGTCACCGACGAGAGCGGTGACGCCGTGTACGCCGTCGACGGCAGCCTGTTCAAGATCCCCAAGCAGTTCACGATCAACGACCCCGCCGGGCAGCTTCGGGCGCGCGTGTGGAAGAAGCCGGTGTCGTGGCTGCCTCGGTTCTTCCTCGAGGTCGACGGCGTGCAGGTGGCCGCCATCGCCAAGAAGCTCACCTTCCTGCGACCCCGCTACCTGATCGACGGCCCGGGGCTCTCGGTCACCGGCGACATGTGGGACATGAGCTTCGAGATCCACCGGGACGGTGTCGTGGTCGGTCGCGTGGACAAGAAGTGGCTCTCGGTGCGCGACAAGTACGCCATCGAGGTCGACCGGCCCGAGGACGAGCTCGTCGTGGTCGGCATCGTGCTCGCGATCGACTACGTCAAGCGCATGGAGAGCGAGTCCGCCGCGAGCGTGAGCCTGAGCAGCAGCTGATCGCGGCGACTCAGCTCAGGTGGTGCACCTCCTGACGGCCGTAGACCGGGGTCGGGATGCCCTCGTAGCGCGCCTTGAGCTGGAGCGCGAGGTAGAGCGAGTAGTGGCGTGACTGGTGCAGGTTGCCGCCCATGAACCACAGCTGATCGACCTGGGTCGGCTTCCACATGTTGCGCTGCTCGCCCTCCCACGGCCCCGGGTCCTTGGTGGTGTCGGAGCCGAGACCCCAGACCTTGCCGACCCGGTCGGCGACCTCCTGGCTGATGAGATCGGCGGCCCACCCGTTCATCGAGCCGTAGCCGGTGGCGTAGACGACGAGGTCGGCCGGCAGCGAGGTCCCGTCGTCGAGCACCACGGCGTCCTCGGTCAGCCGGCTGACCTGGCCGTGGGCGAGCTTCACCTCGCCGTCGGCGACCAGCTCGGCGGCGCCGACGTCGATGTAGTAGCCGGACCCGCGGCGGAGGTACTTCATGAACAGCCCCGAGCCGTCGTCACCCCAGTCGTGCCAGAAGCCGGCCTTCTCGAGCCGCTCGTAGAAGTCGCTGTCGCGCTCGCGCATCTGGTCGTAGAGCGGGATCTGGAACTGGTGCATGATCCGGTACGGCAGCGACGCGAAGATCATGTCCGCCTTCTCGGTCGTGACCCCCGCCGCCACAGCGCGCTCGGAGTAGAGATCGCCGAGGCCGATGTCCATCAGGGACGCCGACTTCACGATGTGCGTCGAGCTGCGCTGCACCATCGTCACGTCGGCGTCGTGCTCCCACAGGGCGCCGCAGATGTCGAAGGCCGAGTTGTTCGACCCGATGACGACGACCCGCTTGCCGGCGTAGGCGTCGGGGCCGGGGTGGTGGCTCGAGTGGTGCTGCTCACCCTTGAAGACGTCCATGCCGGGGATCTGCGGCACGTTCGGCTTGCCGGACATGCCCGTCGCCATGACGAGCTCGGTCGGGTGCAGCGTGACGTGCTCGCCGTCGCGATCGACCTCGACGGTCCAGGTCCCGGAGCCCTCGTCGTACGACGCGCTGGTCGCGGTCGTCGAGGACCAGTAGGGGACCTCCATGACCCGGGTGTAGAACTCCAGCCAGTCGCCGATCTTGTCCTTCGGTGCGAAGACCGGCCAGTTGTCGGGGAACTTCAGGTAGGGCAGGTGGTCGTACCACACCGGGTCGTGCAGGCAGAGGCTCTTGTAACGGCCGCGCCACTGGTCGCCGGGGCGCTGGTGCGTGTCGATCACGAGCGCCGGTACGCCGAGCTGCCGCAGTCGAGCGCCGAGCGCGATGCCGCCCTGGCCGCCCCCGACGATCAGCGTGTGCGGCTGCTCGGTCGCGCCGAGGCTCTCCGCCTCCCGCAGGCGCTTCTCCGACCACGACTCCCGGTTTCGATCGGCGCCGTGCTCGGCCCCCTTCGGTCGGCGTACGCCGCGCGGCTCCTCGTGCCCCGTCAGCTCCTGGAGCGTCGTGAGCATCGTCCAGGCCTTCTGTCGACCGTCCTCCTCGGCGAGCCGGAGCAGGCCGTGGCCTCGGCCGACGGCCGTCTCGAAGTCGAACCAGCAGGTGGTCACCCCGTCGGCGGTGTCGGCGGGCTCGGTGAGCGTGAACCCGCGCGGATCGGTCCGATCGAGGGTGCTCTCCAGCAGGTCGCTGACGCCGGCCGGGTTCTCGACCGTCACGAGGTTCCAGGAGAAGGAGACCAGGTCACGCCAGAAGCTGGCCGTCGCGAACATGCCGGCCGCGGCCTCGACGTCCCGGGCCCGGAGGGCTGCCTCGAAGTCGCCGAGCCAGGTGGCCGCCGGATCGGTCGTCGCCGGTGTCGGGAGTGTCTGCGTCATGCCCCCAGCACACGCTCGCGCGGATCCGGTGGGAAGGGTTGCAGCGAGTTGCATGTGGCCGCGCTCACATCCGACGGCCTACGCTCGGTGGGGCGAAGGAGGCGGCGATGAGCCAGCACGGGATCCCCGCGGTGCGCCCCGGCACCGATCTGGGCCGGCATGCCCGCGACCTGCTGCGCATCCACGACGCAGTGCTCTCCGGCCATCGCGCACCCGAGCAGCCCCGGACCCTGGTCGCGCGGTCGTGGCGCCGGGTCCTGGAAATGGGGCTGGACCCGGACCGCCGCGACGCCGGCGGCACGCCGTCGGCCGTCGACGCAGCTCGCCGGCGCGCAGCATCCCCCCTGTCGCTGGTGATCGACGACCTGCGGGCCGTCCTGACCTCGGCGGCGGACGCGGCGACGTACCTCATGGTGGTGACGGACGCCGACGGGATCGTGCTGTGGCGGGAGGGATCGGCGCGCGTGCGGTTGACCGCCGACCGACTGGGCTTCGCCGAGGGCGCGCGGTGGACAGAAGGAGCGGTGGGCACGAACGCGATCGGTACGGCGCTCGCGGAGGCCGCCCCGGTCGAGCTGTTCTCGGCCGAGCACTTCGAGCACCAGCAGCACCCTTGGTACTGCACCGCGGCTCCCGTCCACGACCCACGCACCGGCGCACTGCTCGGCGTCGTCGACGTCAGCGGGCCGGCACTCACCCTCCACCCGGCGCTCGGGGCCCTCGTCGAGAGCAGCGTGCGCCTGGCCGAGATGTCGTTGTGGCGCCGCCATCAGGAGGGCCTCGCACGACTTCGCCGCGAGACCGAGCACGTCGTCTCGACGGTGACCGGACCGCTGCTCGTCGTGGACGACCACGGCTGGGTCGCCCACCACGCCGGCGTCGCGGCGCGTGACCGGATCGAGGTCCCGCGGTCCGACCGGGCCCTCGCCGTACCCGGTCTCGGGCTGTGCGTCCCCGAGCGGATCGCCGGCGAGCGGGGCTGGTTGGTGCGGCCGGCGACGCCGGATGCCCGGCTGACCGCCTGCCTCGACCTCACCGACTCGCCGTTGCTCGAGCTGACCTCCGACGCCGGCACCTGGCGTACGACGCTCACCCGGCGGCATGCCGAGATCGTCCGGCTGCTGCACCGCGCGGGACCGGAAGGCCTCACCGCCGCCAGCCTGAGCCGGGCCGTCTTCGGCGACGCCGAGCACGTCGTCACCGTGCGGGCCGAGGTCTCCCGGCTCCGTCGCGTCATCGGCGCGCTCGTGGCGACCAATCCCTACCGGCTGGCCGACAGCGTCACGCTCACCGTCACCCCGCGCTCGGACCTCGACGGGCGTCACCGGCTCGGTCAGCACGGGTAGGGCCCGCTCGGCGCGAGTCCGTATGGCCTCGCGCCGAGCGGGCCGGCCAGGCCGGCCGCGAACGGGCGTTGTCGTGAGCGTCGCGAGGGTGCCCCCGCGCGAGACGCTTCAGCGACCGCTGGTCACCTCACGCGCTTGGCGGCGCTCGCCTCGGTCAGCGGCTTGTAGCCGGTGAGCGTGCCGGTGACCTTGACGGTCACCTTCTTGCCCTTGAGGCTGCGGGTCAGCTTCAGCGAGGCCTTCGTGCCGCCCTTGATCGCCTTGCCGTTCGCGAACCACCTGTAGGCGAGGTGGACGCCCTTGGGAGTCCAGGCGCCTGCGTGCGCAGTGAGGCGCTTGCCGACCTTCGCTGTGCCGCTGATCGTGGGCCGTTTGCCGTGGAGCGTGCCGAGCGGCTTCGCGATCTGGATCGCCGGCACCGTGACGGGGTAGGTCTTGCCGAGCGTGTCGGTCAGCGTCGCCACCGTCTTCGCGGCCTGCGAGGACGTGACGTTCACCGGCGCCGGGCACGCCTGGTTCAGCACGGCGTCCTGGTTGCTGCAGGTGAAGGTGACCGTGACCGGCGTGGTGTAGGCGCCGGCCGCGTTCTTCTTGGCCGGCGTCGTGGTGCCCTCGGCCGTCACCGCGGTGGTGACCTTCGCGCCCACCTGCCCGGCGATCGGGGTGGCGCAGGTGGCCTGCGCCGTACGGATCGCGTGGCCGCTGTCGTCGCCGTCGTCCGACCACCACACCGAGCGGAGGCCGGTGGTGGCGTCGCACTCGGTCGGGGGCTGGAACGTGAAGCCCTCGTTGTTGACGTTGGGGCCGCCGGTCGGCCGGTCGTAGACCGTGGACACGGAGAAGTGGCCCTGGTTGGCGTCACCGGCCGTGGTGTCCAGCTTCGCGATCGAGGTCTGGCCACCGCAGGTGTTGTCGCAGTCGAGCCAGAGCGCGTCCTGCGACGGGTCCCAGGCGGCGTCCATGATCGTGTTGAAGCCGCTGTTGAACGACGCGATGCGGTGGAAGCTCCCGTCGGACTGCAGCACGTAGGCGTAGATGTTGCCGTCCGCCTCCAGGCCGCCGAAGAAGACACCGCCGAAGTGGTCGCCGTACTGGCTGGGGTCGTACGTCGCGCCGGCGTCGGTCTTGAAGCCGTTCGCGACCAGATAGCCGTCGGGGACGAAGGCGAGCGCCTCCATGCCGAGGTTGGCGTCCGCGGGGGGCAGGTTGAAGTCGGGCTCGAGGTTCCACTCCCTGGTGGCGTTGATCGCGCCGCCGGAGACCTGGCTCGGGTCGTACTCGAGGATGGAGACCTTCGACACGCCGCCGTTGAGGTTGTCGCGCTCGGTGGAGACGAAGACCTTGCCGCCGACCGCGGTGACGCCCTCGGAGTCGGGCTGGCCGGTGCCGTCCGGGTAGTGCAGCTTGACGCCCTGCTCCCAGCCGGCGGCCGGGCCCCAGTTGCCGTTTGCGTCCTGGACGATCTTGAACAGGCTGGACTCGCCGGTGTTCAGCGGCGCGCCCGAGTCGCCGTTCTCCACGCCCCACATGTAGTCGTCCGCGCGCGTGGCGCCGGCGACGTAGAAGAGGCCCGAGAGGTTCTGACCGAAGTCGGTGTTGTCGACGGTCGTCACGGCCTGCGGACCGGGCCAGGCCACCGAGGGCAGCGAGCTCGTTCCCGGGGGCGGGGTGGTGCTGCCCCCGCCGGTGTCGTCGCCACTGCTCTGGCCGACCGCGACGTAGGAGCCCGGGGACCCGATCGCACCCGAGGCGCTCGTGGTGGAGCCCTCGCCGTCGCCCGCGGTGCTCAGGGTCCAGCCGGTGGTGTCGGCCGCGGCGCCGAGGTGTGCGGAGTCGGGGTAGGCGGAGACGCCCTTGCCGGGGAAGAAGCCGGCGGCGTACGACACGTCGTCGACGATCGTGCCGGTGTTGTCGTAGACGGTCGGGGTGTCGGGTCCCTTGTCGAGCGTCGCGGACAGTCCGTTGGCCTTGTCGTCGATGATCGCGACGGAGGCAGGGAGGTTCCACTCGGTGCGGAACTCGTCGGCTGTCACGTCGGTGATGAGCACCGACGCCCCCGGGTCGACCGTGCCGAAGTCGTCGAGCGGGAGCGTGCTCGAGCCGTCCTTGCTCGTGTAGGTCCAGCCCGTGAAGTCCTGGGGTGCGGTGCCGACGTTGGTCAGCTCGACGTACTCGCCGTCGCCGTCGGTGGTGCCCATCTTGCCGCCGTACGCGACCTCGGTGATCCGGATGTCCGGAGCCTTGGTGGCGAGCGGCGTCGTGCCGGGCGAGCCGACGGAGCCCGACGCGCTGGTCCAGGAGCCCTCGCCGTCGCCCGCGGTGCTCAGGGTCCAGCCGGTGGTGTCGGCCTCCGCGCCGAGGTGCGCGGCGTCGGGATAGGCGGAGACGCCCTTGCCGGGGAAGAAGCCGGCGGCGTACGACACGTCGTCGACGATCGCGCCGGTGTTGTCGAAGACGGTGGGGGTGTCGGGACCCTTGTCGAGCGTGACGGAGAGTCCGTTGGACTTGTCGTCGATGATCTTGACCGAGCCGGACAGGCCCCACTCCGTGCGGAACTCGGGTGCGGTGACGTCGGTGATGAGCACCGACTCGCCCGGGTCCACCGTGCCGAAGTCGTCCAGCGGCAGGGTGCCGGCACCCGGCTTGCCGCTGTAGGTCCACCCGGCGAAGCTCTGCGGGGCGGTGCCGACGTTGGTCAGCTCGACGTACTCACCGTCGCCGTCGGCACCGGCGATCTTCCCGCCGTACGCGACCTCGGTGATCTTGATCGAAGCGGTGCCGGTCGCACTGGCCTGGCCCGCTCCGGCCACCGCTGCAACGGTCAGCGCTGGGACCATGACTGCGAGTGCGACGTACGCACTGCGCCGTCGTATTGCGTTACCCACGAACAGACTCCTCATCTCCTGTGAACCCCGTAGGGCATGGCCGAGCTCCCGCGGAGCTCGGTGTCGGACGAGCAGCAGATGGCCGGAGCCCACGCGCACGTCGAGCGAATCGTGGGGCCGCTTGACGTCGCGGGCATGAATGAGCGGCGAATCCCGCGGGAAGCGGGGCCGACTACGCAGTGCGTGAGAGCGGATCCACCGGCGACGACGACCATCCACGCGCCGGCCGGGCTGTGACCTGTCGCTCAAGACATTGGATACGTGACGGATTGTTGTACGGACGCTCCGTGTCCCCTTCCCTGTCGGCCCCGGTGCGGTCGCCGCGTACCGACGTCGTCCTGTCACCGGTCCCGCAGGGGTGGCGTAACTCTGGCGGAACTAGATAGGCTGGCCTCGATGAGCGGAACGGAGGCAGGTGGTCCCGGCCCGAGCGGACGGAAGGTCCCCGCCGGCTGGCGCTCGCCGGACCCCCGCCGGGAGCGTGCGCAGCGACTCGCCTCGCTCCTGCGTGAGCGCATCGCCACCGGCGAGCTCGCCGCCGGATCGCGGCTCGACGAGTCCGCCCTGGCGGCGGACTGCTCAGCCTCCCGCAACACCGTCAGGGAGGCGTTGGGCCTGCTCCGGCGAGACGGGCTCGTCGAGCGCCGTCGAGGCGTCGGTACGACGGTCCTGGCGCCGAAGTACGGCCACGGACTCGACCGGCTGGCCGGCCTGAGCGAAGCCCTGGGCGGCTACGGATCGGTGCGGAACCGGGTGCTCCTCGCCGAGACGGTCCGCGAGGTCCCGCCCGAGGTCGCGGCGCAGCTGCGGATCGACACCGCGGCGGGCGCGGTCCACCTGCGCCGCCTGCGACTCCTCAACGGAACACCGCTGTCGTTGGACCTCAGCTACCTGCCCTCGGACATCGGCATCCCCCTGCTCGACGAGGACCTCGAGAACACCGACGTCTTCGCACTCATCGAGAAGACCGCCGGCGTCCCGCTGGGCAGCGCCGACGTCACCGTGCACGCCGCCGACGCGGACCCGGAGGTCGCCGGCCTGCTCGGCGTACGACCGCACACGGCGATCTTCACCATCGAGCGGGTGACCCGGCTCGCCGACGGACGGCCGGTCGACGCCGAGGTCCTCCACGTCCGTGCCGACAGGTTCACCCTGCAGACGACGATCCACCGCGAACCGCACGCATCGACGCCATGACCCACCTGACCGCGCTCTCGCCCGCGATCGTGATCACGCTCGCCGCGATCGGCTTCGTCGGCGGCGTCGGGATCACCGCGATCGGGCTCGGCGGCATCCTGCCGACCATCGGGCTGTTCTCCCTGACCCCGCTCGGTCCGGGGCAGGTGGCCGGTACGGCGATCGTCACCCATGTCGCCACCGGCGCACTGGGCACGGCGGCGTACCGGCGCTCCGGTCACCTCGCGGGCCGAGGGTCGCGCCGCGCCATGGTCACGCTGGCGTCGACCGCGCTGGTCGGTACGCCGTTGGGGATCCTCGTCAACGCGGCGCTCTCCCCGCACGGCTTCGGCATCGTGCTCGCCGTCCTGGTCGCCGGGGTCGCCCTGGCGCTGATCGCCCAGCGTGAGATGCCGGTCGCGGACGAGCGCGAGCTGCCGGTGGCGCTGGTCGCCGCGATCGGGCTCGTGGTCGCCGTGGTCGCCGGCATCGTGGGCATCGGCGGCCCGATGCTCACCGTCCCGCTGCTGGTCGTGTGCGGTGCCCCGATGCTCGACTCGATCGCCGCATCGCAGGCCCAGTCCGTCGTCATCGCGGGGACCGGGTCGATCGGCTACCTGGTCCACGGCAGCATCGACTGGTCCATCGCCGCGCTCGTCGGCATCCCCGAGCTCGCCGGCGTCCTGATCGGCTGGCGGCTGGCCCGCGCGCTCCCCACCCAGGTGCTGAAGCGGGTGATGGTGGTCGTGCTCCTCGCCCTCGTGCCCTACCTCGCGGTGCACGGATGACCGGCGGGGACCTCGCCTGGAGCGGGTGCCGGCACGGTCTCGCAGGTGCTCACCGCCGGGCGGCGGCCTGTTCAGCGCGTCTCGACGGTCATGCCGCAGAGCTCGGGTCGGAGACGAGGGCGCGGGCGGCGCGGATCGATCCGGTCATGAGGTCGCGCGCCGCCTGTGCGGCCCGATCGCCGTCGCCCTCGGAGATGAGACGGGCGATGCGTGCCAGCTCGTCGCTCTTGCGCGACTCCTCGCGGAGCACGTCGACGAAGCGGTCGCCGGCCGGCAGCCCGTCGATGGCGGCGATGCCCTCGAGGAGGGTGTTGTAGGCGAGCCGGATCGCGAGGCTCTGCGCACCGGTGACGATGGCGGTCCAGTAGGCGACGGCGCGGTCGTCCAGCTCAGGTCCCGCGATCGAGGCGTCGGGCAGGTCCGTCAGCAGGTCCGCGCCCACCGAAGCGGAGCGCTCGGCGCAGAACCGGACCGCATCGGCGCCGATCGAGGCACGGAGCTCGAGCACGCCGACGGCGACCTCGGCGCCGGCCGGCCCCCCGGCCGCGATCAGGGACGGCAGGAGATCGAGACCGGCGTGCTCGGGCACGCTCTGGACCCGGGTCGCGCCGCCCTGGTTGACCGCGACCAGCCGACCCTGCTGGAGGCGCTTGATCGCCTCCCGCACGGCGTGCCGGTTGACGCCGAACGTCTCCGCCAGCTCCCGCTCGGAGGGCAGCACACCGGTCAGCGATCCGTCCAGGATCCCGCCGAGCAGCTGACGGTGGATCTGTTCGGAGAGCGGGAGCGTGTCCACGGGCGTGAGCGGCATGCGGTCAGCATAGACCGCGGTAGACCGACTCACTGTTTGACTGGTTGGACCAGTGGACCTATGGTGATCCGCATGAGCCTCGCATCGGTCATCTTGTGGGCATCGGTCCCGGTGTTCGCGCTCGGCGCCCTCGCCGAGGTCTACGTCGTACGTCGTCGTCGCTCGGGTGGGTTCGACCGACGTGACTCCCTTGTGAACCTCGCGACAGCGCTGGTGAACCAGCTGATGGGCCTCGCGTGGGGCGGGATCGAGCTGGCCGCGCTGCTCTGGCTCCAGGGCCTGGTCCCCTGGCACCTGGACGGTACCGTCGCCTGGATCGTGGGGATGGTCGCCGTCGACCTCGTCTACTACTGGTACCACCGGTCGCACCACGAGATCCGGGTGCTGTGGGCGGTCCACGTGGTGCACCACAGCAGCGAGAAGTACAACCTGTCCGTGGCGGTGCGCCAGCCGTTCGTCGTCGTCACGACGCTCCCGTTCCTCCTGGCGGTCGTCCTCCTCGGCGTCAGCCCGCGAATCCTGATGGCATGCTTCGCGATCAACCTCGTCTACCAGTTCTTCATCCACACCGAGCTCGTCGACAAGCTGTGGGCGCCGATCGAGTACGTGTTCAACACACCCAGCCACCACCGCGCTCATCACGGCTCGCAGGAGCAGTACCTCGACAAGAACTACGGCGGCATCCTCATCGTCTGGGACCGCCTGTTCGGCACCTTCGAGCCCGAGGGCGAGCGTGTCCGCTACGGCCTGACCAAGAACATCGACACCTACAACCTGCTGAAGGTGGAGACCCACGAGCTCGTCGCGATCCTTCGCGACATCCGCTCGGCCGCGAGCTGGCGTGAGGCGCTGGGATACGTCTTCCGCGGCCCGGGCTGGACGCCGCGGCCGGCACTGGTCGAGGTCGCGGCGTGAACGTCGGGCGGGACGCCCGCGTCTATCTCGGCCTGGCGGCGATCGGGTTCGGAATCCTGGGCGTGCAGGCGATCCTGGGCCCGGGCAGCGTGGGCCGGAGCCTCGGCTTCGCACCGCAGACGGTCTCGTCCCTCAGCGAGATCCGGGCGACGTACGGCGGCCTGCAGCTCGCGATCGCCGTCCTGGCCGTCGTCGGACTGCTGCGCGTCGGCGTCCGCCTGACGGCCGTCGCGATGGTGATGACCGTCTGCGGTGGACTGGCGGTCGGCAGAGCGGTCAGCCTGGTCGCCGACGGCAGGCCGTCCGGCATGGTGATCGCGTTCTGGGCACTGGAGGTCACCACCACGATCAGTGGGGCGGCCCTCATGCGCTCCCGCCGTGATCCGAGCGCGGAGCGATGCGCCGGGCAACGGCACCGGACGTCGGGGCAGAGCGATCACCGACGGCCCACGCCGGGCGCTGACGCGGACTTCAGCTGAGCGCGTGCAGGAACCGGGTGATGGCCGCGTTGGCCTCGGCCGGATGGGTCAGGTTCGAGGCGTGACCGGCGCCGGGCACGACCGCGAGCTCGGCGCCGAGGCCGTCGGCCAGCGCCTGCGCGTGGGGCAGCGCGATCGCCGCGTCCTGCTCGCCGTGGATCACGATCGCCGGCATGGTCAGCTCGCCGAGCCGGCCGGTGACGTCGTCCTCACGCGTGGTCAGGGTCCTGAACGCCTGCTGGACCCGGTCGCTCGGCAGCTCCCGCCACTTGTCCTGCCACGCGGCCGCGCCGTCCCAGTCGGACCCGAGGATGATCGCGGCGACCAGGTCGAGGACGTCCTGCGGGGGACCGTCGGGGCCGAGCCAGGCCTCCAGCAGCTGGTGGTAAGCCGCCAGGTTCGCCGGATCCTCGACGCCGGACTGCGTGTCGATCAGCACGAGTGCGCGCACCCGGTCGGGCGCGGTGAGCGCTGCCCGCAGTGACAGGTAGCCGCCCTGCGACATGCCCGCCAGCACGGCGCTCTGGACCCCGAGGTGGTCGAGCAGGCCGAGCAGGTCGGCCGCGGAGTCCCAGTAGGTGAAGTCGTCGGCCGTCGACTCGGTCCCGCCGTGCGCCCGCTCGTCCCAGGTGATGCAGCGCCAGGATCCCCGGAGCGCCTCGAGCTGCGGATCGAACATCTCGTGGTCCATGTAGAGGCCGTGGGACCACACGACGACCGGCCCGTCGCCGCCGGTGTCCTCGAAGTGGAGCCGCTGACCGTCGACCTCTGCGTAGGGCATGAGCCGACTCTAGGACCTTGCGAGGACCTCGCGCGCCGCCTTCCTTACCGGTAAGGAAGGCGCGCACGGCGGGTCGCGACCCGGCGGCACGGCTCAGCGCAGGTACGACGCCCCGTTGAGGTCGAGCACGGCACCCGAGGACCACGCGGCCTCGGGCGAGCTGAGGTGGATGACCGCCGCGGCGACCTCCTGTGGCGTGCCGACGCGCCCGAACGGGCTCTGTGCGGTGACGGCCGCGCCCTCGGGACCGGCGAGCTTCGCCTGCTGGCGCTCGGTGCCGACGAAGCCCGGAGCGACCGAGGCGACCGTGATGCCGTGCGGGGCGAGAGCGACCGCCATCGACTGGCCGAACGCGTGCAGCGCGGCCTTCGAGGCGCCGTACGCCGGGTAGTCGGGCTCGCCGCGGTAGGCGCCGCGCGAGCCCACGTTGACGATCGCGCCGGTCGCGCCGCGCTCGATGAGGTGGGTCGCGACGCCGTAGGTGACGTTGGCGGCGCCCAGCAGGTCGACGTCGACCATGCGTCGCCAGGTGCGCTGCCAGTCGTCGTAGGAGACCTCGCCGATGCGGTGGACGTTGTCGGGCCCCGGGGCGACCGCCGCGTTGTTGACGAGCACGTCGACGCCGCCGAGCCCCGCGATCGCGGCCGCGACCACCTCGCGGGCGGCGTCGGGGTCGGCGAGGTCGCCGCCGACCAGGACGTGGCCATCGCCGGCCAGGCCGCGCAGCGTCTCCTCCGCGGCCGGGCGGGCGGAGGCGAAGTGGACCGCGACCCGGTCGCCGCGGGCGGCGTACGCCTGGGCGATGGCGCGCCCGATGCCGCGCGAGGCGCCCGTGACGAGGACCCCGCGGCTCATCGCGCGAACACCTGCGACTCGTCGCGGAACGACTTGAGCTCGATCGCGTTGCCGGCCGGGTCGTGGAAGAACATCGTCCACTGCTCGCCGGGCTCACCGGGGAAGCGGAGGTACGGCGCGATCTCGAGCTCCACGCCGCCGTCGCGCAACCGGCCGGCCAGCTCGTGGAAGAGCGCGTCGGTCAGCAGCAGCCCGAAGTGGGGGATCGGGACGTCGTGGCCGTCGACCTCGCTGTCGCCCGCGGGCGGGACCGGCCCGGGTACGAGGTGGGTCACCAGCTGGTGACCGTGGAAGTCCCAGTCGACCCAGTGGTCGCTGGACCGGCCCTCGGGCAGGCCGAGCAGGTCGCCGTAGAACTCGCGTGCCGCGCGCAGGTCGTCGACGGGGATGGCCAGGTGGACGGCGGGCCGATCGGTCACGGCGTGCTCCTCCGGATCAGGTGACGATCACATGTTGCGCCAGCGATGTCCTAATGTCAACATTAAGACATGAATGCATCCGGACTGGCGAGGGCCGAACGCCGCGGCCTGGCCGACGAGGCTGCCGACCGCATCCGCGACGCGATCCTGGCGGGCCACTTCGAGCCGGGCTCGACGTTGCGCGAGGTCGACCTCGCCGCCGAGCTGGGCGTGAGCAGGGGATCGGTCCGCGAGGGGCTCGGCCTGCTCGAGCGCGAGGGCCTGATCCGTACGGCGTGGCACCGCGGCACCCGCGTCCTCGACATCACCCGAGACGACATCCAGGAGGTCTACTCGCTGCGCGCCGCCCTCGACCGGCTGGCGTCGGTCACGGCCCACGACCGTGCCGACGACGACCGGCTCGCCGAGCTCGACCGGCTCGTGGCCGAGATGGAGACCGCGCTCGACAGGGAGGCCGACCGCGCCGAGCTCGTCGCCCTCGACATGGCCTTCCACGACGCCGTGTACGCCGCCGCCGGCAACGCCCGGCTCACCACGGCGTGGCACGCCATCCGCTCCCAGGTCCACCTCTTCCAGCTGCGTCGCGTCGAGCTCGCCCTCGACCACTACCGCAAGCGGGTCGTGAAGGAGCACCGCCAGCTCGCCCGCCTCATCCGCAGCGGCGACCCGGGCCGGCTCGCCGATGTCGCCGAGCGGCACGTGCACTCCGCCCGCCGCGGCCTGCTCGCCGACCGGAGCATCCCCGCGGAGCGAGGCGCCGCGCCGTGATTTGACGCTGCCTTGACGTGTCGGCGCCGTCGGCGACGCCGTGATCGAGTCACTCTGGCCGCATGACGAGCCAGCTGCTCAGCCACAGCCGAGAGCACATCAGGAGCAGGTCACGCACCTACCTGATCGCGATCGTGGGCCTGGCGACCGCGGCGGTGGCCGGACTGACCGTCGCGGCCTCCAACGCTGACTCCGCACAGGCCGTACGGCGCAACTGGCCCGGTCACGACCGGTCGGCCGCCGCCCCGTCGCGGCCCCACCGCCACCGGTCGCGCCGGCCGCACCGGCAGCACCGGGCCCGCCGGCGGCGCGCCGACCTGGGGACGGGCGCGGCGCAGGGCGTCGTACCGGCTCCGGTAGCGGCGACGACCGCGCCGCCGTCCCCGGTCCGGTCGGCGGCGGCGCCCACGTCGCCGGTCGTTCGTCCGAGCGAGACGCCCCCTGTGACCAGCGCGCCGAGTGCCCCCGCCCCGACGCCGAAGCCGAGCCCGACACCCAGCCCCAAGCCGAGCCCCAAGCCGAGCCCCAAGCCGAGCCCCAAGCCGAGCCCCAAGCCCACCCCGACCGGGTCCACGCACGCCTCCTGACCGCCTCCGCAGGGGAGGCACGGACAGGCTTGAGGGCGGCTTAACGGCCGGCTGAGGAAGGCATAGGCGAGAAGGCGTCATCGTGGGGATCATGCTCAGCGACCCGACTCAGTCCAGCCGCGCCCGCCTCATCGCGCGGTCGCGTCTCTACCTGGCCGCCGTCATCGGCGGCGGTGTCGTCGCAGGCGGCGGGCTGACCCTGGCCGCGGCACAGGCCGACGCCGGCCCGAGCACGCAGCCCCGACACGACGACGCCCCCGCGCCGTCGCGCCAACCCCACCACCGGTCGGCGGTGCACCACCACCGGCACCGTGCCCCCAACCGTGCGCCCCACCGCACGAGGACGCCGGTCCGTACGGCGCCGCGCCCGACCCGCACGGCGGCGCCCGCGCCGTCCGGGGGGACGCACTCGTCGTGACCACCGAGAAGTGGAGCGACTGGTCCTGCGCCGTCGCCGTCACCGCCGTGAGCGATCACGACCTCGAGCCCGCCGTCGCGATCGTGCGATCGGTGATGGCCGAGGTCGAGATCGCGGCGAGCAGGTTCCGCGACGACTCCGACCTGTCGCGGATCAACGCCCAGGCCGGTCGCTACGTCACCGTCCGGCCCATGACGGTCGAGCTGGTCGAGCTCGCGCTGGACGCCGCCCGGCGTACCGGTGGCAGGGTCACGCCGACCGTCGGCGCCGCGCTGCTGGCCCAGGGGTACGACGACGACATCGACGTCGTGCGCGCCCGATCCGCCGCTCCGGCCGAGCCGGCGCCGGTCCCTGCTGCCGACGACGCGGTCCGGGTCGACCCGGCGCTCGGCCGGGTGGGCGTCGCGGCCGGCACGGTGCTCGATCTGGGCGCCCTCGCCAAGGCCTACGCCGTGGACGAGGCGATCGCGCGGATCGCCGGCCGAGGCCTGGACCCGGTGCTGGTCTCCATCGGCGGCGACCTCGCCGTGCACGGGGAGCAGAGCTGGCAGATCTCGGTCTCGGAGACGGCGGACGCGCCGGCCCAGCTGGTCACCCTCGACGAGGGCGCGCTGGCCACCTCCTCGATCCTCGGCCGTCGCTGGGGACAGGACCGGCACCACATCATCGACCCCGGGACCGGTGCCGGCGCTGCCGGTGGCCGCTGGCGCACGGCCACGGTCTGGGCCCCGACGACCGTCGAGGCCAACCTGCTGAGCACCTGGGCCCTGGTCGACGCCGACGGCCTCACCCGGTCGCTGGTGGTCGATCCCTGTCCCGCCCGCATGGTGACGGCCGGCGGCGTGGTCACCACGCTGCACGGCTGGCCGGCCGAGGCGATGGAGTCGGCGTCATGACGACCTACGAGCTGATCCGGTCGTTCGGCCTGGTCGCCTACCTCGCCTTCAGCCTGAGCGTCGCCCTCGGCGTCGCCAGCCTGTCGGGCGGTCGCGACGACCGCGCGCTCGACCGGCGCGTGATCCGCCAGCTGGTGCACCGGTCGTCCGCCGTGGTCGGCCTGGTCGCGCTCGCCGCCCACCTCGGCCTGACCGTCGTGGACACCTACGTCTCCACGTCGCTGACCGCGGTCCTGATCCCCTTCGCGGCGGGCTACAAGGTCTTCGCGCTCGGCCTCGGCACTCTCGCCCTCTACTCCTTCGTGGCCGCCGCCGCCTCGGGGTGGCTCCGGCTCGCCGCGGCCCGCCTCGTCTCCGAGCGCGGGTGGCGCCTGCTGCACCGGGCGGCGTACGCCGGCTGGGCGCTGTGCCTGCTGCACGGTGTCCTCGCCGGGCCCGACGCCGGCCGCCTGTGGGCGCTGGCCACCTACGGCCTCGGGATCGCGATGGTGGCGGGCGGCTACGCCGTGCACCGCGTCGGCCTGCGGCACCTCCACAGCCGCGACCTCGAGGGCGCGTTCCACCTCCGGGAGGCCCGATGACCACGCTCGACGTGCGCACGGGTGTCGACGACACCCCGCCGCTGTTCACCGTCGCCGAGCCACGCGTGTTCGCCAGCGGGCACCCTGAGGTTCCGGAACGCAGCCAGCAGTGGCTGGTCGAGGCCGCCCACGAGGTCAGGCTGCTCGGCCGCGGCGGGGCCGGCTTCCCGGTCGCGACCAAGCTCGCGGCGGTCCGCCGGGGTGCGCGGGTCGTCGTCAACGGCAGCGAGAGCGAGCCGGCGAGCTGGAAGGACAGGGCGCTGATGCGGCGCTACCCCGACCTCGTGGTCGCCGGCACGGCGCTCGTCGGTGCCGCGATCCGCAGCCGGCGGATGGTCATCGCCGTGAGCGACGGCGCGTCCGCCGCCGCACTGCGCGCCGCCGTACGACGGCACGGCGCTCCGATCCAGGTGCACACGGTCGACCACGGCTTCGTCGGCGGCGAGGTGGGCGCCATGATCAACGGCCTCAACGACCGGGCCCCGGTGCCCGACGGCGTCCGGGTGCTGCCGCACGAGCGCGGCCTCGACGACCGCTCGACGTACGCGTCCAACGTGGAGACCTTCGCCCAGCTGGCGCTGCTGGCCGCGCTCGGCGCCGACGCGTACGCCGCCACCGGAACCCGCGCGGAGCCCGGCTCGAGCCTGCTCACGCTGCTCGGCACCGAGCGCCAGGGTGTCCTGGAGGTGCCGAACGGCATGGCGCTGCGCCACGTCCTCGGTGCCCACACGGGGCCGGTCCTGGTCGGCGGCTACCACGGCACCTGGACCACGCGCGACGACCTCGTCGTCGACCGGCCCTGGCTGCGGTCCGAGGGCATCGGCTGGGGCGCGGGCGTCGTCGCGGTGCTGCCCGAGGACACCTGCCCGGTGGGCGAGATCGCCCGCGTCGCGGACTGGCTCGCCGGTCAGTCGGCGCGCCAGTGCGGTCCGTGCACGTTCGGCCTCCCGGCGATCGCGCAGGACCTCGCGAGCATCGTCGCGGGCGACGTCGTCGACCCGGATCGGCTGCGCACGCGTCTGGGGCAGGTCGCCGGCCGCGGCGCCTGCCACCACCCCACCGGCGCGACCGGGTTCGTCGGCACCGGCCTCAGCGCCTTCAAGGAGGACGTACGACGCCACCTCGCCGGCCTGCCCTGCGGCCGCCCCGTCCGCGGCGTCCTGCCGTTGGGGGCGGCGCGATGAGCAGCCTTCGGATCGACTGGACGCGCTGTGACGGCCACGGTCTGTGCGCACGCCTCCTGCCCGAGGCGATCAGCCCCGACGAATGGGGCTTCCCCGTCATCGGCCGGTTGGATGATGCCTCGTCCGCCGACGTCCGCACCGCCGTGGCCAGCTGTCCGCGACTCGCGCTCCGCGTCGAGAAGTGACCCTGCCCGATCCCCGACAGATCCCGACAGAGATCCCCGACAGAGATCCCCGACAGAGAGAGAACACGTGACCATCAACGGCCTTCCCCTCCACCCGCTCGTCGTCCACGCGGCGGTGGTGTTCGCACCGATCGCCGGGCTGCTCGCCGTCGCCTACCTCGTCCCGAGGTGGCGCGACCGCCTGCGCTGGCCGGTGCTGATCATGGGTGTCCTCGCGGCCGTGTTCGTCTGGTTCGCGGCGTTCACCGGTGGTGCGCTGGAGAACTCGACCCGCTCGCAGATGGCGAACGCCCCCGCGCTGGCCAGCGCCATCCACTACCACGAGGACCTTGCCGGGAAGCTCCAGGCGTCGACCTGGCTGCTCGCGGTGCTCGCCGTCGGCATGTGGTGGTTCCACCGCCGTCCGGGGTGGATCCGCACCACGCTGCTGGTCCTGCTGCCGATCGTCGGTGTCGCCGCCCTCGTGCTCGTCGTCATGACGGGCGACGCGGGCGCCAAGGCCGTCTGGGCGGCCGGCGCCTGACCGGTGCCGCACGTCGTCGACGACGCGGCCGACCCGGCGCCCGGACTCAGCGAGGCAGCTCAGGCGCCAGCCGCGGCGTGTACGGCGCCTCGAGCCGGCCGATCTCGTCCTCGGTGAGCTCGATCTCGAGCGAGGCGAGCGCGTCGGCCAGGTGCTGCTCCTCGCTCATCCCGACGATCGGCGCGGTGACGGCCGGGTTCGAGCTGACCCACGCGAGCGCGACCTGGGCGGGCGGCACACCGCGCCCCTCGGCGACGTCGAGCACCGCCTCGACGATGCGGCGGTCGCTGTCGAGGTAGAGGCCCTTGCCGAAGGCGTCGGTCTCGGAGCGCTGGGTGCTCTCGTCCCAGGGTCGCGTGAGGCGGCCGCGGGCGAGCGGGCTCCACGGGATGACGCCGACGCCCTGGTCGGCACAGAGCGGGAGCATCTCGCGCTCCTCCTCGCGGGCGAGCAGGTTGTAGTGGTCCTGCATGCTGACGAACGGCGTCCAGCCGCCGAGGTGGGCGACGTACTGCATCTTGGAGAACTGCCAGGCGTACATCGACGAGGCCCCGATGTAGCGGGCCTTGCCGGCCTTCACCACGTCGTGCAGCGCCTCCATCGTCTCCTCGACGGGAGTGACCGGGTCGAAGCGGTGGATCTGGTAGAGGTCGACGTAGTCGGTGCCGAGGCGGCGCAGCGAGTTGTCGATCTCCTGCAGGATCGCCTTGCGCGAGAGGCCGCGACCGTTGGGGCCCTCGCTCATCACGCCGTGGACCTTGGTCGCCAGCACGATGTTGTCGCGCTCGGCGACGTCGGCGAGTGCACGGCCGGTGATCTCCTCGCTGGTGCCGGCGGCGTACACGTTGGCGGTGTCGAAGAAGTTGACGCCCGCCTCGATCGCCTGCTTGATCAGCGGGCGTGCCTCGTCCTCCTGCAGCGTCCACGGTCGGCCCTTCGCCGGGTCGCCCCAGGACATGCAGCCGACGCAGATCGGTGAGACCTCGAGCCCGGTGCTGCCCAGTCGTACGTAGTCCATCAGCCACTCCGCCCGCTCGGAAACAGTTGCTTGCTCCAACCTAGTGGTGGGGACAACCGTCAGGGGCTGAGCTTGGCGAGGATCCGCTCGAGCTGGGCGAGGTCGCGCTCGCTCAGGCCGGCGAAGCCGGCCGGCGGCTCGGACATGATCTGCTCGGCCCGCCGCGCGACCTTCCGGCCCGCGGGGGTCAGCGCGAGGCGGCGTACGCGCCGGTCGTCGGGGTCGACGCTGCGCTCGACCAGGCCGAGCCCCTCGAGGTCGTCGACGGCGCCGCTGAGGTTGGCCTTGTCGGTGGTCAGCCGCAGCGCGAGGTCGCGCATCGAGGTGGGGCCGGCGAGCAGGCGGCGGAGGACCTTCGCGCGGTAGAAGCTGATGCCCAGCTCGTCGGAGACGCGCCGCCGTCGGTCCTCCTGGAGCACCAGCCCGGCCAGCGCGGACCAGATCTCCGCGATGCGTACGTCGCGGGCGCTCATGCGCTCGCTCCCTGCTGGGCGCGGCGGGCGAGGATGCGCTCCGCCGAGGTCTCCGCGGTCCGGTGTGCGGCGCGGCTGGTGGTGACGACGCCGAGCAGGAGCACCATGCAGGCGCAGCCGACGGTCACCCACCAGCCGACGTGGCTGGCCTGCGGGAAGTCCGCGGCCGCCGCGGCACCGGCGCTGGTCACGACCAGCGAGCCGATCACCGCGACGCCGAGCGACTGGCCGATCTGCCGGCTGGTGCTGGCGATCGCGGCCGCGACGCCCGCCTCTGAGCGCGGCATGCCGGAGACGGCGGTGTTGGTGATCGGCGCGTTCAGGAAGCCGAAGCCGATGCCGAAGACGAGGTACGTCGCGTAGAGCGTCCAGTGGGAGGTCGTCATGCTCAGCCGCGTCATCATCAGGGTCGAGGCGAGCAGCCCGGCGCCGGCGATCAGCAGCGGCAGCCGGGGACCACTGCGGCCGAGCAACCGGCCCGACAACGGCGCGCAGACCGCCGACATCGCGGCCATCGGCAGCGTCGCGAGACCGGCCTGGAGCGGCGAGAAGCCGCGCGAGTGCTGCAGGTAGAAGGTGTTGAGGAACAGGAAGCCGCTGAGCGCGGAGAAGCCGCAGATCGCGATCACGGCGGCGCCGGCGAACGGTGCGCTGCGGAAGAACCGGGGGTCGATCAGCGGCTGCCGGCGACGCAGCTCGTAGGCGACGAGGAGCACTAGGGCGACGGCGGCGCCGCCCAGGCAGGCCAGCGTCTGCGCCGACGTCCAGCCGTGGCGGGGTGCCTCGATGATGCCGAAGGTCAGCAGGCCGAGCGTCCCGGCCACCAGAACCTGGCCGATCGGGTCGATCCGGCGCGGGTGCTCGGCCCGCGACTCGGGGACGAACCGGGCGCAGAGCACGCACGCCACCAGCCCGACAGGGATGTTGATCCAGAAGATCGAGCGCCAGCCGACCCACTCGACGAGACCGCCGCCGAGCACCGGGCCGAGCGCCATGCTCACGCCGACCACCCCACCCCAGACGCCGATGGCGCGGGCGCGCTCACGGGCGTCGGTGAACGTGTTGGTGATGATCGCCATCGCGACCGGGTTGAGCATCGAGCCGCCGATGCCCTGGATCGCGCGGGCGGCGATCAGCCAGCCCAGGGTCGGCGCGAGCGAGCAGAGCGCGGAGCCGATCACGAAGAGCACCAGACCGGTCTGGAAGGTGCGCTTGCGACCGAGCCGGTCGCCGGTGGAGCCCGACAGCATCAGCAGCGAGGCGAGCACGACGAGGTAGGCGTCGATGACCCACTGCAGGTCGGACAGGTCCGTCTGGAGGTCGTGCTGGATCGACGGCAGCGCGACGTTCACGATCGTGTTGTCCAGTCCGACGATGAACAGGCTCATGCAGCAGACGCCCAGGACGAGCAGCCTCCGACGGTGGTCGGGTGGCGTCGTACCTGGGGTATTCGTTGGTGTCACACAAGCAATGTACGACGGGGAAGGTAGGCCGTCACCAACGAAAGCGACCTCCGGCGGCGGTCACGACGGGTGGGCGGCGACCCAGTCGAGGATCTGGAGCGCCTGGCCCGAGGTCCACGAGCCGTGCATCTGGTTGCGACGCCCCTCGGCGCTCATGAACCGCCGCATCCTCGGGGGGATCGTGGCGCCGTGGAGGTAGGGCTGGCCGTCGAAGAGGTAGCGCTCGGTGCGGTTGTCGTCGACGACGTAGACGACGTCGCTGTGGTCGACGTCGTAGGTCAGCACCTTGCCGGTGCGCCAGTTGCGCACGACCTGGCCCTTGTCCTCGGGGACGCGCTGGTTGTAGACGCCGAGGAGGTGCCACAGCTGCTTGAGCTCGGCCGGCTTCGCGGTCAGCAGGTGCCACTGCGGGAGGTGCGACTCGCTGCCGACGTACATCCTGCGGTACGCCGCGAGCTGGGCCGTCGTGTCGCGCTGGGGGTCGACCGTGATGCTGAGGAAGACCACCTTGCCGGGATCGGACGCCGTGGCGGCGTACCGCTGCGCGGTCTGCACGAAGGCCGCGGTGTCGATCGGGCAGTGCTCCTGGCAGAGCGTGAGGACGTCCTGCAGCATGATCGTGCGGCCGGCGTAGTCGGAGAGCTGGACCTTCTTGCCGGTCTCGTCGGTGAACGTCATGTGCTCGATCGCCGCCGGCAGCGGCTTGTCGAGCGGGTCGCCGGTGCCGAGCTTCGGCTGCGACGTGGTCGCGCTGGAGCCGCACCCCGCGAGCAGGAGCATCGTGCCGACGGCGAGCGCGGAGACGAGGCTACGGCGCAGACGGATCACGAGAGCTCCTGTTTCGGACGGGCGGGCGCAGGAAGCCGCGCCGCGTCGAGTGTTGCTCGGTGCTCCAATCCGTGGTGCAGACTCAGCGACGGTCCGCGCCCGGCACCCCCGGGTGCCGGATCGACTCGTGGCTGCGGTGGCCGCGGCCCGCGTGGAGCTGGAGCGCGCTGGTCACGAGCGCGAAGTGGCTGAACGCCTGCGGGGTGTTGCCGAGCTGGCGTCGGGCCACCGGGTCCCACTCCTCGCTCAGCAGCCCGAGGTCGTTGCGCAGGTCGAGCAGCCGCTCGAGCAGCCGGATCGCCTCGTCCTGGCGGCCGGCGAGGTGCAGCGCGTCGACCATCCAGAACGAGCAGGCCAGGAACATGCCCTCGCCGCCCGGCAGCCCGTCGTCGGACTGCGCGTTCTGGTAGCGCATCACCAGGCCGTCCTGGGTCAGCTCGCGGCCGATCGCCTCGATCGTGCCGATCACGCGGGGATCGTCGCCGGGCAGGAAGCCGACGCGCGGGATGATCAGCAGGCTCGCGTCGAGGGCGGTCGCGCCGTACGACTGCACGAATGTCTGCCGGTCCTCGTCGAAGCCGTGGGCGAGCACGTCGGCGTGGATGGTGTCGCGCAGCGCCTCCCACCGGTCGGCGGGGCCGTGGAGGTCGCGATGGCGTCGTACGGCGTCGGCCATGCGGTCCGCCGCCACCCAGGCCATGACCTTGGAGTGGGTGAAGTGGCGGCGCGGCCCGCGCACCTCCCACAGACCGTTGTCGGTCTGGTCCCATGCGCCCTCGAGGTGTTCCATGAGCACCACCTGGAGGTCCCAGCCGTCCTCGGTGCTGGCCAGGCCCGACTCGCGCGCGAGCGCCAGGCCGTCGAGGGTCTCGCCCCACACGTCGAGCTGCAGCTGGTCCGACGCGGCGTTGCCGATGCGCACGGGTGAGGAGCCCTCGTAGCCCGCGAGCCAGTCGAGCTCGCTCTCGGGCAGCCGCCGGCGTCCGTCCAGGCCGTACATGATCTGTAGCTCGGCGGGATCGCCGGCGACCGCCCGCAGCAGCCACTCGCGCCACGCCTTCGCCTCCTCGAGGTAGCCGCCGGCGATCAGCGCCTGCAAGGTGTACGTCGCGTCGCGCAGCCAGCAGTAGCGGTAGTCCCAGTTGCGCGGACCGCCGATCTGCTCGGGCAGCGAGGTGGTCGCGGCGGCGACGATCCCGCCGGTGGGCTGGTAGGTCAGCGCCTTGAGGGTCAGCAGCGAGCGCTTGACCGCGTCACGGTAGGGGCCGTCGACGTCGTGACCGCGCTCGCACCACTCCTGCCAGTAGGTCAGCGTGTCCCGGAGCGCCTGCTCGGGGTCGACGGGCCTCGGCCGCCGCTCGTGGCTGGGCGACCACGTGAGCACGAACGGCACCCGGTCGCCGGCGTGCACGGTGAACTCCGAGAGGGTCGACCACTCGTGGCCGCGGGTCGGCGCCGGTGTCCGCAGCCGTACGGCGTCGGGCCCGGCGATCGCGACGACCTGGTCCTGCTCGTGGTGGACCCAGGGGCGGACCTTGCCGTAGTCGAAGCGCAGCTTGAGCTCGCCGCGCATCTGCATGCTGCCGCTGATGCCCTCGACGATCCGGACGATGTCCGGGGCGTGCCCGCGTGGCGGCATGAAGTCGATGACCCGCACCGCCCCCTCGGAGGTCTCCCACTCGGTCTCGAGGACGAGCGTCTCGTCGACGTACCTCCGGCGCGTGCACGCGCCCGCCCCGGCCGGCGCCAGCGTCCAGTGGCCGGCGTCGGGCCCGCCGAGCAGCGCGGCGAAGCAGGCGGGTGAGTCGAAGCGCGGCAGGCACAGCCAGTCGACCGATCCCTCGGTGCTGACGAGCGCCGCGGTCTGAAGGTCTCCGAGCAGTGCGTAGTCCTCGATCCGGGCCATGCCATCGGATGTTGCCACACGCCGCCAGCCCCGGCCTTGGACTGCGGCTAGCGTGGAGGGCATCGCCACCGTCCCCGACCGGAAGGACCACGCATGCTGTTGAAGGACAAGACCCTCGTCGTCACCGGCGGCAACAGCGGCATCGGCGAGGCCATCGTGCTCGCCGCCGCGGCCGAGGGCGCCAACGTCGTCATCGACTACGTCGCGCACCCCGAGGAGACCGAGTCGCTGATCGACCGCGTCGAGGCCGCGGGCGGTCGGGCGGTCGGCATCGAGGCCGACGTTTCGCGGTCCGACGACCTGCACGCGATGGTCCAGAAGGCGGTCGACACGTTCGGCCGCCTCGACGTGCTCGTCAACAACGCCGGCATCGAGACCCGGACCTCGCTGCTGGAGACCACCGAGGCCGACTTCGAGAAGGTCATGGCGATCAACATGAAGAGCGCCTTCTTCGGCAGCCAGGCGGCGGCGAAGCAGTTCATCTCCCAGGGCGACGGCGGCCTGGTCATCAACATCTCCTCGGTGCACGAGGACTGGCCGATGCCCGGCAACATCGCCTACTGCGTCTCCAAGGGCGGCATCCGGATGCTGACCCGTACGGCGGGCGTCGAGCTCGGCGAGCACGGCATCCGGATGGTCAACGTCGCGCCTGGCGCGGTCAGCACGCCCATCAACGCATCGACCGAGGCCGACCCCGAGAAGATGAAGCGGCTCGACGCCGCCATCCCGCTCGGCCGGATGGCGCAGTCGGAGGAGATCGCCGACGTGGTCGTCTTCCTGGCCTCCCGCGGCGCGGGCTACATGACCAGCACGACGGTGACCGTCGACGGCGGCATCTCCCAGGGCAGCGTGGGTCTCTGACCGGCGGCTCCAGGCTGAGGGGCCGCACTGAGGGACGGCGTACCGTCACGCCGGTGATCCCCGAGCCGACCGAGCGCCTCCGCTTCCGGGAGATGGAGGAGGCCGACCTCGACCTGATCGCCGGCCTCCTGGGCGATCCCGAGGTGATGCGGTTCTACCCGCGGCCGAAGACGCGCGAGGAGGCGCTGGGCTGGATCCGGTCGAGCCGTGCCGGCTACGCCCAGCACGGCTACGGCCTGTGGATCGTCGAGACCCACGACGGCGAGTTCGTCGGCGACTGCGGGCTGACCTGGCAGCCGGTGGACGACGAGCGGATCCTCGAGGTCGGCTACCACGTCGTCCCCTCTCTGCAGGGCCGCGGCCTCGCGGCCGAGGCCGCCCGCGCCTGCCTCGACCTCGCCACCGGGCCGATCGGCGAGGACCACGTCGTCGCCATCATCAACCCCGCGAACGTCCCCTCGCAGAGGGTCGCGGAGAGGATCGGGCTACGCCTGGAGCGCGAGGCCGAGGCCCACGGGAGGCACGTCGTCGTCTACGGCCGCGGCGGCGTGTGACGGCGTACGCCGGCGTCAGCGCAGGAGCGCCTGCGCGTTGCTCGTCGCGACCGGGTGCCCGAACAGGCCCGGCAGCCCGCCGGTGTGCACGAGGACGGTGGTCTCGCCGGCCCGGATCTCGCCATGGCGCACGGCGGCGACCAGACCCGCCAGCGCGCGGCCGGTGTAGATCGGGTCGAGGACGACCCCCTCGGTGCGGGCGGCCAGCACCATCGCCGCCTCGGACTCCGGTGTGTACGACGAGTAGCCGGCGCCGACCTGGTCGCGGATCCGGAGCGTGGCCGGGTCGAGCGTGGCGCCGACGAGCGGGGACGCGAAGGAGGCGACCGCCTCGGCGAGGTCGGGCCGGGCGCCCACGTCCACGCCGAGCACCCGCTCGACGCCGAGCCCGGCCACCAGTCCGGCCATGGTGCCGCCCGAGCCGGCGGCCGTGACGACGTGGCGCACCTCGGGCAGCCGCTCGAGGATCTCCTGCGCGCACACGACGTAGCCGCGCGCCCCGAGGCTGCTCGAGCCGCCGTAGGGGATGAGGAGCGGGCGTGCTCCCTCACCGGCGAGCCGGGCGGCCACGCCGTCGGCGTACTGCCCGAGCTCGTGGAGGGGTACGTCGCCGGCCCACTCGATGCGCGCTCCGACCAGCCCGTCGACGACGAGGTTTCCCGAGGACGATGCGCCCGGCTCGCCCGGGAAGACCAGCACGCTGCGGAGGCCGAGCTTGGCGGCGACCGCCGCCGTGAGGCGTGCGTGGTTGCTCTGCGCGGCGCCGGTCGTCACGAGGACGTCGGCGCCGTTGCGCAGGGCGACGGCCGCGAAGTACTCCAGCTTGCGCAGCTTGTTGCCGCCACCGCCGACGCCGGTGAGGTCGTCGCGCTTGAGCCAGAGGTCCTCCGGCCCGAGCCCGATCGCCTCCGCCAGCCGTGGCGCCGGCTCCAGCGGCGTCGGCAGGGAGGTGAGCTGGATCCGTGTCGGCTCCTCGGTCATCGGCTGTCCTCACTCGGTCGGCTGGCAACGACCGTAGTCCTGACCCGGCCGGCCGGCCGGTCGCCGAGCCCGACGTTCCCGTTGCTCCGCAGCGGCCTGACGACCGGAACGTCGGTGTCGGCGGCTCGGGCATGATCGTGTCCTGGAGACCGCCGAGGACGAGCCGGGCGGCGGCCTGGAGAGGTGGCCGGCCGACGTACGCGCGATGACCGGCGCCGACGTCCCCGCCGTCGCCGCCCTGTACGCCGCACGCGAGGGTCGTCCGCCGGAGCGCGCGGTCGAGGTGGTGTCCGGCTGGCCCGCCGGATCGGACGATCCCGATCGGATCGCGCTGGTGGCCTGTCGTGACGGCGTCGTACGGGCATATGCGAAGGCCGAGCGGCTCGATCCGGCTGCGGTCGGCGGCGACGCCCCGGCCGGCTGGTACCTCACCGGCCTGGTCGTCGACCCGCCCGCCCGGCGGCACGGTCTCGGTCGCCTGCTGACCGAGGAGCGGATCCGGCTGCTGGCGGGCCGTGGCGAGGACGTCTGGTGCTTCGCCAACATCTCCAACCGGCCGACGATCGCCCTGCACGAGCAGCTCGGCTTCACCGAGCGGACGCGCGACTTCCGGATCCCCGGGGTGACGTTCGCGGGCGGGCGCGGGGTGCTCCTCCGGCGGGCGCTGTAGGCCCGGCCTCCTGGGGACGGGCCGGGATCAGACGTTCTCGAAGGTGCCGTCCAGGCGGGCGCGGGCGACGACGTGGCCGTCCATCGCGGTGAGCAGGTCGCCCAGCCCGAACTTCTCACCGAGATCCGGCGCGGCGTCGAGCGCGAACAGCTGGAAGACGTAGGAGTGCGGGCCGTGGGAGCGGATCGGCATCGGGCCGGCGTACCCGCGCTTGCCGAGGGCGCCCTTGCCCATGCGTACGCCGGCGACCGGGCTGGGGTGGCGCAGCGCACCCTCGGGCAGGCCGCCGAGGGCGGGGTCGATGCCGGCCGCGACGGCATGGGTGGCCGGCTTGCCCATGGGTACGTCGGGATCCTCGACCACCAGCACCAGCTCGACCGCGCCGGCGGGCGGCTCGGTCCAGGCGATGGCGGGAGAGACGTTGGCGCCGAGCATCCGGCCGCGGAGCCGGTCCGGCATCGGCGCCTCGTGCTCGAAGGCGGGGCTGGTGAGGACGAAGCTCTCGGGGGCGTCGAGCTCCGGCCTCGCCCACACGAGCGTGTGGTGTCCGGCGCGGCGGTTGCGCAGCGCGCGTCCGATGGGGTTGGGCATGGTGGCTCCCTGGCTCGTGTCGGTGCTCGGGACGATACTTGCCCGGCATGAGGAGCCGGCACGTCAGCCAGGTCATCGCGGTGACGCCCGAGGCGGTCTACGCGTTCGCCTCCGACCCGGGCCAGCTGCCGCGCTGGGCCGCCGGCCTCGCCACCGCTCCTGTACGCCGCAGCGGCGACGAGCTGATCGTCGACTCCCCGATGGGCGAGGTGACGGTGCGGTTCGTGCCGGCCAACGACCTCGGCGTGCTCGACCACGACGTGACCCTCCCCGACGGCACGGTCGTCACCAACCCGGTGCGGGTGCTCGCCCATCCCGACGGCGCGGAGGTCGTCTTCACCGTCCGCCAGCTCGGCACGACCGACGCCGAGCTCGACCGCGACGTCGCCGCGGTCCAGCGCGACCTCGCCCGCCTCAAGGAGATCCTCGAGGCATGATCTGGAGGTCCGGGCCGACGATGGCGTCGAGCTCAGGCAGCCGGCGTCAGACGACCGGGCTGCGACGCTCGACGTGGAGCACGTCGCGCCAGCGGCCGGCGTACGGGCCGTAGGTCATCAGGCCCACGCGCTCGCGGGTGCCGACGACGCGGAAGCCGGCCGCTCGGTGGAGCGCGAGGCTGGCGGCGTTCTCCGGGAAGACGCCGGACTGGACGGTCCAGATGCCGGCAGCCTCGGTCGAGGCGATCAGCCCGTCGAGCAGCAGCCGTCCGACGCCGCGGCGGCCGGCTGGCGGGTCGACGTACACGGAGTGCTCGACGACGCCGGCGTAGACGCAGCGGTCGGAGACCGCCGACACGGCGGCCCAGCCGAGCACCCGGTCACCCTCGACCGCCACGAGCCGCTGGCCAGGCAGGCGGCCGGTGTCGAAGCGCTCCCAGTCGGGAGGAGCCTCCTCGAAGGTCGCGTGGCCGGTCGCGATCCCCGCGGCATAGATCCGCTCGACCTCGGGCCAGTGGTCCGGGGTCATCGCCGCGAGCTCGACGGTCATCCGTCCGAGGCTCCCACGAGCTCGGCCACCAGCGCCTCCACGCGGCGCCTGATCTCGTCGCGGATGGGGCGCACGGCCTCGAGATCGAGTCCGGCCGGGTCGTGGAGCACCCAGTCGTCGTACCTCTTGCCGGGGAAGAACGGGCACGCGTCGCCGCAGCCCATGGTCACGACGACGTCGGCCGCGCGGACCGCGGTCTCGCTCAGGACCTTCGGCTGCCTGGACCCGATGTCGACGCCGACCTCGGCCATCGCGGCGACGGCCACCAGGTTGACCTCGGACGCGGGCTGCGACCCGGCGGAGAGGACCTCGATCCGCCCGCCCGCCAGGTGCTGCAGGAAGCCGGCTGCCATCTGCGACCGCCCGGCGTTGTGGACGCAGACGAAGAGGACCGTGGGGCGGCGGGTCATGCGCGGTCCCCGTCCGGAGCGGTGCGCGCGCCGAGCAGGAGCACGGCGCCCGCACCGAGCGCACCGCCGACCAGCTGCATGAGCACGAACCCGGGCACCGACGCGGGCGCGATGCCCGCGAAGGTGTCGGTGAGGGCGCGCGCGATCGTGACCGCGGGATTGGCGAAGCTGGTGGAGCTGGTGAACCAGTAGGCGGCGGCGATGTAGCCCCCGACGGCGTACGCGACGGTCTCGGCGTGGTCGGCCGCGAGGGCGCCGAAGACGACGAGCACCAGGCCGAGGGTCGCGACCGCCTCGCCGAGCCAGAGGCCGTCGCCGGTGCGGTGGTGGGTCGAGAGCGTGACGGCGTGGAGCCCGAACATCAGGTTCGCGACGACCGAACCGAGGACGGCCCCGACGACCTGGGCGCCGATCAGCGACACCGCCGTGGTCGAGTCGACGCGGCCGATGGCGCGCTCGACCAGTGTCACGACCGGGTTGAACGACGCGGAGACCGGGCGCAGCGTGAGGATCAGCGCGACGAGCACGGCGCCGGTGGCGAGGCTGTTCTCGAGCAGCTGCAGGCCGGTGTCGCGGGGCGAGAGTCGCTGCGCGGCGATGCCGGAGCCGACGACGGTCGCGACCAGGAAGGCCGTGCCGAGGAGCTCGGCGAACGCCTTGCGGGCGAGCTCCGACCTCATCCGGCGACACCGCCGAGCAGGGTGGCGAGGTCGCCGAGCGCCGACGGGCTGACCCGGTAGTAGACCCACACGCCGCGCTTCTCGCGCTCGACCAGGCCGGCCGCGTTGAGCACCTTGAGGTGGTGGCTGATCGTCGGCTGGGACAGCTCGAAGGCGTCGCCCAGGTCGCAGACGCAGGCCTCGCCGTCGACGTGGGAGGCGACCAGCGACAACAGCCGAAGGCGCACCGGGTCGGCGAGCGCCTTCATCAGCGGCGCGATGCGCTCCGCGGCCTCGGCCGAGAGCGGCTCGTCGACCAGCGGGGAGCAGCAGGCGACCGTGCCGACCGGTGTCAGCTCCAGGGACTTCGACATGGGTCTATATTGACAGACGTCGATATCTGGGTCCACCCTGGACAGGACATCGACGCTCATCAATATCCGGAGGTCTCCCGTGTCCCGTGTGCAGCTCGCTCTCGACGTCGACGATCTCGACGCCTCGATCGCCTTCTACACCCGCCTGTTCGGCACCGAGCCGGCCAAGGTCCGGCCCGGCTACGCCAACTTCGCCGTCGCCGACCCGCCGCTCAAGCTCGTGCTCCTCGAGAACCCCGGCAGCGGCGGCTCGCTCAACCACCTCGGGGTCGAGGTGGCCGACACCGCCACCGTGGACGCCGAGCAGCGCCGGCTCGCCGGCGCCGACCTGGAGTCGCTCGACGAGCGCGGCACGACCTGCTGCTACGCCGAGCAGGACAAGTTCTGGGTCGAGGGCGCGCCCGACGGCGAGCGCTGGGAGATCTACACGGTGCTGGCCGACAGCCCGACCCCGAACGGCTCCGGCGAGGATGCCGTCTGCTGCGGAGGTACGACGAGCGAGCTGATCGAGCTCGGCCGTCACTGACGGTCGGCCGGGTCGAGGAGCGGCCCGAGCCGGCGCAGCTCCTCGAGGTGCACGGCGGTCAGCGACTCCAGCACCCGCCGCCCCTCGGCGGTGAGGGCCAGCTGCACGCGGCGGGCGTCCTGGGTGCTGCGGGTGCGCTCGACCAGGCCGTGCTGCTGGGTCCGGTCGACCAGCTCGGTGGCGGTGTGGTGGCGCACCATCAGCGCCTCGGCGACCTCGCCGACGCTCGGGCCGCCCTCGGTCCCGCTGCCGCGGATCGCCAGCAGCAGCTGGTGCTGGGCGTGGGTCAGGCCGTGCTCCTCGGCCGCCTGCCGGCTCCACTGGTCGAACCGGCGTAGGGCGTTCCGGAAGGCGAGGAGTCGCCGGTACTGGTCGTCCGTGGGCACGCTCACAGCCTAGGGAGGGGTCGCGGATCCGGTAATAGGTCGTACTACGACATATTATCCGGTCGAGCCTCTCCCGGAAGGAGCCCGCCCGTGTCCACTGCCGATCCCAGCCCCGCCGGCCCCGCCGGCCCCGGCGCCGTACGCGACGTCCGGCACCTCGGCGACTTCACCGTCACGCCGCGAACCGTGCTGATCGCCGCGCTGGCGCTGCCGATCGGGGCGGTGGCCGCGCTGGCGGCGTGGTGCCTGCTGCGGCTGATCGGACTGATCACGAACGCCGTCTTCTACCAGCGAACGTCCACGGTCCTCGTCGCGCCCGGCGCCGGCCACCACCCGTGGTGGCTGGTGCTTCTCGCCCCGATCGCCGGCGGGCTGGTCATCGGCGTGATGGCCCGCTACGGCTCGGAGAAGATCCGCGGACACGGCATGCCGGAGGCCATCGAGGCGATCCTGCTCGGCGGCAGCCGGATCCAGCCGCGGGTCGCCGTGCTCAAGCCGATCTCCTCGGCAGTGGCCATCGGGACGGGCGGCCCGTTCGGCGCCGAGGGCCCCATCATCATGACCGGCGGCGCGCTCGGCTCGCTGATGGCGCAGTTCCTGCACCTGACCGCCGACGAGCGCAAGACGCTGCTGGTCGCGGGCTCGGCCGCCGGCATGGCCGCGACGTTCAACTCCCCGCTGGCCGCGCTGATGCTGGCCGCCGAGCTGCTGCTGTTCGAGTGGCGCCCGCGCAGCCTGGTGCCGGTCTGCGCCGCGGTCGCGGTCGGCACCGTCCTGCGCCACCACCTGCTCGGCGGCGGCCCGGTCTTCCCGGTCAGCGGCGTCCTCCACCTGCACGACGTCGACTACGCCCTCTGCGTGGTCTCCGGCGTGATCGCCGCCCTGCTCGCGCTGGTCGCGACGGTGCTCGTCTACGCCTCCGAGGACGCCTTCCGCCGGCTGCCGGTGCACTGGATGTGGTGGCCCGCCATCGGCGGCCTGGTCATCGGCCTGGGCGGCCTGGTCGTGCCGCAGGCCCTCGGCGTCGGGTACGACGTGATCGGCGCCGAGCTCGACGGCAGCATCGGCCTCGGCCTGATCGTCGGCATCCTGCTCGTGAAGACGCTGATCTGGTCGCTCTCGCTGGGCTCGGGGACCTCCGGCGGCGTGCTCGCGCCGATGTTCATGATCGGCGGTGCGCTCGGCGCGCTCGAGTCCCATCTCTTCCCGCAGGTCGCGCCGGGCTTCTGGGCCCTGGTCGCGCTCGCCGGCGTGCTCGGCGGCGTGATGCGCTCCCCGGTGACCGGCGTGGTCTTCGCGCTCGAGCTCACCCACCGCTGGGACGCCGTCCTGCCGGTGATGATCGGCTCGCTCACGGCGTACGGCGCCTCGGCGCTGATGCTGAAGCGCTCGGTCCTCACCGAGAAGATCGCCCGGCGGGGCTACCACCTCAGCCGTGAGTACGACGTCGACCCGCTCGAGATCGTCTTCGTCGGCGAGGTGATGACGCGGGAGATCCTCGAGCTCGCGGCCGACCTGACCGTGGGCCAGGCCCGCGTGGCGCTCGACGACCCGGAGGGCGACCATGCCGCGTGGCGGCAGCAGCTCTACCCCGTGGTCACCGACGGGCGGGTCACCGGCGTCGTCACCCGTGGTGCGCTCCTGGGCCATGCCGGCCGGGCCGACGAGCCGGTCGCGTCGCTGGCGATCGAGGACCCGGTCAGCACCCACGGCGACGAGACGCTGCGCCGGGTCGCAGAGACGATGGCGCTCGCCGGCGTCACGACGCTGCCGGTGACCGACCGCGACGACCCGGGCCGTGTGGTCGGCGTGATCACGCTGCCGCAGCTGCTCGCCGCCCGTCGCCGCGACCAGCAGGAGGCTCGGGAGCGCGAGCGGATCCTCGGCGTCAACCTGGTCCGTCCGGGGCGCGGCGACCGGGAGCCGCTGGAGGTCTGAGCTGAATCCACCGATCCCTCGCTACGCGAGGGATCGGTGGCTCCAGGCTGAGAGATCCTGGCGAATTCCTTCGCGCGCTGTCGGTGCCGTGGGCTTTGATGGAGGCGACCACAGATCGGGGGCGCCATGATCACCGCACGAGGGCTCGTCCAGACCTTCCACACCGGCAGGGGCAAGCAGGCGAAGGAGGTCCAGGCCGTGCGCGGCGTCGACATCGACGTCGCCGAGGGCGAGGTCGTGGGCTTCCTCGGCCCCAACGGAGCCGGCAAGACCACCACCCTGCGCATGCTGACCACGTTGCTGAAGCCGACGGCCGGCACGGCCACGGTCGCCGGCTACGACGTGGCCACCCAGTCGGTGCAGGTGCGCCGCAGCATCGGCTACTGCTCCCAGGTCGGCTCGACCTTCTCCGGCGCCTTCGCCGGCGACGAGGTCGTCGACCACGGGATGCTCTACGGCATGTCGCGGCGCGACGCCGTCGCCCACGGTCAGGAGCTGTTCGAGCGCCTCCAGCTCGACGGGCTGTGGCGGCGGATGCCGAAGAACATGTCCGGTGGGCAGAAGCGCCGCCTCGACATCGCGATGGCGCTGATCCACTCGCCGTCGCTGGTGTTCCTCGACGAGCCGACCACCGGGCTCGACCCGCAGGCGCGGATCAACCTCTGGCGCCACATCGACGACCTCCGCGCGAAGCAGGGCGCGACCGTCTTCCTGACCACCCACTACCTCGACGAGGCCGACGCGCTGGCCGACCGGATCGTGATCATCGACCGGGGCGAGATCGTCGCCAGCGACACCGCCGACAACCTCAAGGCCGCGGTCGCCGGCGACCTGGTCGACCTCGAGGTCACCGACGGCTCCCAGGTCGCGACCGCGCGGGACAAGCTAGCCACGATCAGCGGGTCGGTCGAGGTCGAGGGCACCCACGTCCGCGGCCGCGTCGCCCGCGCGGGCAAGGCGGTGCCCGGCCTGCTTCGCGACCTGGAGTCGTCCGGGATCTCCCTGGAGTCGATCGAGGTCGCCAGACCGACCCTCGACGACGTCTTCCTGACCCTCACCGGTCGCTCGCTGCGCGACGCCGAGGCCGCGACCGAGGACCCAGCCCAGCACCGGAGCGAAGGAGGCGCGGCATGAGGCTTTTCCTGCGCGAGTCGTTCATCGTCTTCAACCGTCAGCTGCGGATGAACCTCCGCAACCCGGCCTGGGTGATCATCGGCATGCTCCAGCCGGTGCTCTACCTGCTGCTCTTCGGGCCGCTCCTGGCGCCGGTGATCAAGCAGCTCGGTGGCAACAAGTACACCTGGTTCGTCCCCGGGATGCTGGTGCAGCTCGGCATCTTCGGCGCGTTCTTCGCCGGCTTCTCCCTGATCGGCGAGTGGCGCGAGGGCGTGATCGAGGCAGAGCGGGTGACGCCTGCCCACCGGTCCGCGCTGCTGTTCGGCCGCCTCTACCGCGACCTGCTGCAGCTGTTCGTGCAGGCGCTGATCCTGGTCGTGCTCGGCCTCGTCCTCGGCATGGACGCCTCCTTCGGCGGGATCGTCGTCGGCGTCGTGCTCACCCTGATGCTGGGCGGTGCGTGCGCCGCCGCGTCGCTGGCGTTCGCTCTGACCGTCAAGAGCGAGGACGTCATGGCGCCGGTGATCAACCTGGTGATGATGCCGGTGCTCCTGCTCAGCGGCATCCTGCTGCCGATGTCCTTCGGCGCCCACTGGCTGCAGCGGCTCAGCGACTTCATGCCGATCAAGCACGTCGTCAACGCCGTACGCTCCGCGTTCTTCGGCCAGTTCGACGCCTCGATGCTCTGGGGTGTCGGCTGGACCGTGTTGCTGTTCGGCCTGGCGGTCTGGTGGGGCACCCAGGTCTTCAAGAAGGAGAACGCCTGACCCATCCGATCCGCCGACCGGCGCCGAACCACCATCGGACCGTACGACCGGACCGTACGACGAGGAGGGTGCGCGTGACGACGCAGGTGCTCTGGCTCCGGCGTGATCTCAGGCTGGCGGACCAGCCTGCGCTGCTGGCCGCCGCGTCGGCCGCGGGCGGCGACGGCGTCGTGCCGCTGTTCGTGCTCGACCCTGCGCTGCTGGCGCCGGCCGGAGCGCCGCGGGTGGCGTTCCTGCTCGGTTCGCTGCGCGCTCTCGACGCCGAGCTGCGCCGGCACGGTCCCGGTCTGGTCGTGCGCTCGGGCCGGCCGGAGGTGGTCGTCCCCGGCGTCGTCGAGGCGGCGGGCGCGGGCGGCGTGCACGTCTCGGCCGACTTCGGTCCGTACGGCGCCGAGCGCGACCGCCGCGTCGAGGAGGCGCTCGGCGAGGTGCCGCTGGTGCGCACGGGCTCGCCGTACGCCGTGGCGCCGGGTCGGCTGACGACCGGCTCGGGCACGCCGTATCAGGTCTTCACGCCCTATCTCCGGGCATGGCTGGAGCACGGCTGGCGCAGCCCCGCCGACTCCGACGCGGCGCGGGTGACCTGGCGCGGGCTCCCGGGCGAGGCGATCCCGGCCGACCCGCGGCTCGGCGACACGGTGCTGCCCGAGGCCGGCGAGGACGCCGCGCAGCGGGCGTGGGCGCACTTCCTCGACCGGCGCTCGACCTACGACGCGGAGCGCGACCGGCCGGCCGTCGAGGGCACGTCGCGGATGTCGGCGTACCTCAAGATCGGTGCGGTCCATCCCCGCACGCTGCTCGCGGACCTGGGTCCCGAGGACACGGCGTTCCGTTCCGAGCTGGCCTGGCGCGACTTCTACGCCGACGTCCTGCACGCGCACCCGGCGTCGGCGCGCGACTACCTGCGCCCGCAGCTCGCCGGGCTGCCCTACGTGTCGGGCGAGCTTCTGGAGGAGCGGCTGGCCGCGTGGGCCGAGGGCCGGACCGGCTACCCGCTCGTCGACGCGGGGATGCGACAGCTCCGCGGCGAGGCGTGGATGCACAACCGGGTGCGGATGCTGGTCGCGTCGTTCCTGGTCAAGGACCTGAAGGTCGAGTGGCAGCACGGCGCTCGCCACTTCCTGCGCCATCTCGCCGACGGTGACCTCGCCAGCAACCAGCACGGCTGGCAGTGGGCGGCCGGCAGTGGCACCGACGCTGCGCCGTACTTCCGGATCTTCAACCCGGTCACCCAGTCGAGACGGTTCGACCCCGACGGCGACTACCTCCGGCGCTGGGTGCCGGAGCTGCGCGACCTCGGGGCCCAGGAGGTCCACGAGCCGTGGCGGCTGCCCGACGGGCCGCCGAACGGGTACCCCCGCCCCATCGTCGATCACGCCGAGGAGCGCGCGGCCGCGCTGGCGTCGTACGACGAGCTGCGACGCACCACGACCTGACCAAGACCTGGCTCCGACCTGACCCCGACCGAGGAGAGAACCGTGTTCGTCCGGACCCACTCCCTGCCGTTCCCGCCCGACGAGGTCTTCGCCTGGCACGCGCGGCCCGGCGCGGTCGAGCGGCTGACACCGCCGTGGCAGCCGATCCGGGTGATCTCCGAGGCGTCGTCGCTGCGCGACGGCGAGGCCGTCTTCGCGCTGCCGGCCGGGCGGCGCTGGGTGGCGAGGCACGACCCGGCCGGCTACGAGGAGGGCGCGCGGTTCGTCGACGAGATCGCGTCGCGGCCGTTCGTCGTACCCGTCCGCTGGCGGCACTCGCACGCCGTGGCCGCGGCCGACGGGGGATCGGTCCTGACCGACCGCGTGCGTACGACGGCGCCCGGCCGGCTGATCGCGCCGATGTTCGCCTACCGCCACCGCCAGCTGGTCGGTGACTTGACCGCCCACGCCTGGGCGCGGGAGCTGCGGCCCGTGCCGATGACCGTGGCGGTGAGCGGGTCGTCGGGTCTGGTCGGCAGAGCGCTGGTGGCCTTCCTGACCTCGGGCGGCCACCGCGTCGTACGGCTCGTGCGCGGTTCGCCCGACTCGTCCGACTCGCCCGCCTCGGCCGACGAGCGTCACTGGGATCCCGAGGCGCCGGCCGCCGACCTGCTCGACGGGGTCGACGCGGTCGTGCACCTCGCCGGCGCGAGCATCGCCGGCCGGTTCACCGACGCCCACCGCGAGGCCGTGCGCGAGAGCAGGATCGGGCCCACGCGGCGACTGGCGGAGGTCGCGGCCCGCGCCGGCGTCGAGGCGTTCGTCTGCGCCTCGGCGATCGGCATCTACGGCGCCGACCGGGGCGACGAGTCGCTGACCGAGACCAGCGACCGCGGTGACGGCTTCCTCGCCGACGTCGTCGACGACTGGGAGGCCGCGGCGCGGGTCGCGGCGGATGGCGGCGTACGCACCGTGTCGGTGCGGACCGGCATCGTCCAGAGCCCCCGCGGGGGCGCGCTGCGGCTGCAGCGACCGCTGTACGCCGCCGGCCTCGGCGGCCCCATCGCCGGCGGCGACCAGTGGCTGTCGTGGATCGGCATCGACGACCTGCTCGACGTCTACCTCCGCGCGCTGGTCGACCGGCGTCTCTCCGGACCGGTCGACGCCGTCGCACCCACCCCGGTCACCGGCCGCGACTACGCCCGCGCTCTGGGCCGCGCGGTGCACCGCCCCGCTCTCGTGCCGGTGCCGCGCCTCGGGCCGGCGCTGCTGCTCGGCGCCGAGGGCGCCCGGGAGGTCGCGCTCGCCAGCCAGCGTGTCCGTCCCTCGGTGCTGAAGTCCGCCGGCCACACCTTCCGCCACCCCGACCTCGACCAGGCCCTCCGGCACCTGCTCGGCAGCGCGGGCGGTTGAGCACCCCGGTCGCGTGGTGGGTGGAGCAGCCCGGCCGCAACGGGGCCGAGCCGGTCGCCGGACTCCGACCACGATGGGCGTCGGGGTCCGTGGGCCACCCGGCCCACAGACCCCGAGCGCGAGAGCGTCCCCCTCTGACGAACCGCTAGGGCGTGTCTCTCAAGTCGGGCGCCTGCTGCGCGCCGCCCCGCACGCACGCTGGCCACGTTGTCGTCAGTCGCCGGGACTCCGTCCCGCCTCCCTCCTCCGCCTTGCCATCGCACGCACG
>Ga0136643_10000458_pt1 | contig 44937 bp, 45 predicted proteins | sample TergutLab28metaG_FD_96883 | JGI IMG/M metagenome (GOLD analysis project Ga0136643, IMG submission 96883) | Labiotermes labralis P1 segment gut microbial communities from Petit-Saut dam, French Guiana - Lab288 P1 (version 3) (version 3) | ecosystem: Host-associated > Arthropoda: Insects >... | reverse complement strand
TTGGCTAAACAGTCGCGAATTGAGACAATTGGTAAGAATCACATTTAGGGCAAGGATAGGTAAAGCTAAAATGCCCTTTATGTTTACCCTAAATCTGTTACTTACCTTATGAATTATAGCACAACCTACACCACTTCATTCAATATTTTTCGTTTCAGAACATCGAGTTTCTTCAGCTGACAAATGATTCCATCTGTTAATATTACATCTTCTTCCGCTGCAATTTCTTCTACTGTTTTATAACCAAATAATAAACTCGTCAAAGCACCTATGGTAATGACCCCATCGGAATTCTCCGTTTCTTTCACTTGTACCCCTGTTTCTCCCATTGAATTGCTTAAATGCCAGATTCGGCTGTTTTGCCGCAAAATGGTATCAATCACCGCAATCGAACAATCTATGCGTTCTCCTACTTTCACCGTCAATGCTGATAAAAATGTAGGTAAATGAATAATCCGCGCCATAATCATAGGTTTTTCTTCTTGAATCCATGCACCTGTTACCCCAATCCATTTCATTGAACTTGTTTTCTCCGTATTCAAATCCTTTACGGCTTTTAAAAACAATGTTTGATATCCTTTTAAAAACAATGGCTCCCGAATGATTATCTTTTCTTCTTCCAAACCATACGCAAACAAACCAACGATTTTACCATCTTCTTTTAACAAGGAAATGCCACCATCTTGACTTTGTTGCTCTAATAACAAACTTTGATAATATGTTTCATCATGTTTACAATATACTTGGTTATTCTCTGTAATATTTGAAGCAAAAAACAGGGCCATAGCCTTGCCATCACCCAACTTCGCTTCAACAATCTCCCTATTTTTATGTTCTATCGTAAGATCTTCCATCGTAAGATTTTCTATCACAACATCACGCTGTCCCTGTTTATAAATAAAACGAAAATCATAGGGTGCATATATCTTCTCTGCCGCAGGCATCAAAAAAGTGAATGGTTCTTTATTTGCATACATATACGCCATGCTCTTTTCCAATAAAACTTTCATATAACCACGTTTTCGATATACCACATCCGTTGCAACTGCCACAATATAATGACTCAAAAATTCGAAATTTCCAACATGCATCTCATATGGATTGAGATGTATCATAGAATGTATTTCCCCATCTTCTTCTATTACAAAAATATCATTATCACGAGTTTTTATAAAATAATAAAAATCTATAAAAGCCGAACTATCTTCCGTAAAAATACGTTCATACAATGCTCTGGTCTGAGCATGTTCTTTTTTTTCTAACAGGCGCAACAACATAAATCCACTCCATTCTCATTTATGCGAATGATGCTTTTTGCAACCACCGCAACCTACATGAGGAAATTCTGAATCAGCCACGGCAAAACTACTGATATTAGTAATTTTCTCCAAAGAACAAATCGCTTGAGCAGAAATACCCTCCCCTGCACCGGAGAAACCCAAACCCTCTTCCGTCGTTGCTTTTACATTGATTTGCACCAATGAAATCCCCAACACAGCTGCAATATTTTTTCGCATTTCCTCTATGTATGGTTTCATTTTGGGTGCCTGTGCAACTATAGTGCTATCAATATTTCCAATGATATAACGATTTTCTTCTATCAATGTACCCACGTTCTCTAATAGTGTTAAACTGGAAATCCCTTTATAAATGTCTTCTGTATCAGGAAAATGAGAACCAATATCTCCAAGTGCCATGGCACCTAATAAAGCGTCCATAATACTATGCACCAAAACATCTGCGTCCGAATGACCTGCCAACCCTTTTTTATAAGGAATACGTACACCACCAAGAATCAAATCACGTTCCTCTACCAATTTATGAACATCATAACCGAAACCAACACGCATTTACTTCTCCTTATTCATATCTTTTACACTCACATCACTGTTTGTTTCTTCATCACGTTCTTCTATTAAATCTCCATCATTTTCTTGTTGTTCTTCCACGTTCTTTTTGTTTTCCAAAAGAAAACCACGTATTGCCCAACCTACAATACCTACACCTAAAATCATAAATAAAATCGCTACCGCAGACATGGGTATATAATGGGTTGGTTGTTCTTCACGCAAATTCTGCAACAAGGAAAAACCCAAATAAGCCAAATAACCACCTGCTACTAAGCGAATAATATTGCTACCTCTTCGATTCATCTTTTCTCATTCCTCCTAAATTGATACACGTTTTCTTTTGTCACAACGTTACTATTTCCACATATACCAATCAAAAAATCCTGTGGAACGTGGTCTACGTATTCCCACCTCGATGGTTGCATAATCAACAGAGGCTTCTATCCTACGTATCTCTCTTTCAACTATCTCAATCTCCAATAGCGTCTCACCAATTTGTGTTTCCAGCAAAATCAAATCATGCATCTCTTCCGTCGCCTCTCGTAAGGCTTGAAATTGTTCTACTTGTAAAAGCAAAACATCTCTCTTTGAACGAAACTCTGCAAATTCCGCTGCTGTATTTACAGTATCTAAACTCAAATAATCAATCACTTCTATTTCTCGCAATTGCAATAACATATTCTGATAATATTCTATGGGAATGTGCGTCATAAAATGAGGTCGTCCACCATCCTTATAGGAATCATGAATCTCTCTTGTATTGAAACTAATCACGGTTCCCTGGTATTTTTCGATTAAGTATTCCAAAACACTTAAAACGTCACTTACATCTTCCGTTATAATCACAACTCTAGCTCGATGTCGCATAGGTTCTCCGGCTACAATAGGCATTTCCAAAATTCTTTCATAATGGCCGGTTATTTCCGGTTCATCCGCTTGTTCATGTTCACAATCCGTTTCCAACTCATGTTCACATTCTGTCGTTGAAACAACAGAATCAAACATAGATGTACAACCCGTCAATAACAAAGTGAATGCTAATACAAATATCATCCTTTTTATTACCATCTTCTTATTTTTCAAAAACATTTATCTTGCTCCTTTTTGGTTGTTTTTTTATACAATTCGTTTAAATTTTTTTTCTAACTCCCGTTTGGTAAATGAAATAATCGTTGGTCTGCCATGGGGACAAAAATAAGGGTTTTCTAAGGTCAACAATTCTTCCATTAATTGATCAACCTCTGCGCCTGACAATCGTTGATTTCCTTTTACTGCCGCCCGACAAGAAATCGACGCAATTTTTTCATCCACCAGATCTACCGCCATATTCGAATGAATTCCTGCTGCCAATGCATCCAACATTTCTATCAAAAGCTCTTTTTTTGCCAATGAAAATAAATTTCCGGGCACAGCTCGCACTGCATATTCTTCCCCTCCAAAAGAATCAATCTCAAAACCAATCCTCGTAAAACTGGATAGATACGTTTCTAATAAATTTGCTTCGCTCATATGCAATTTCAAAATAATAGGTGGGCTAATCTGTTGGGAAGTATGCTCCCGTGTTTTTAAATCTTTCAATGTACGTTCATATAGCACTTTTTCATGGGCCGCATGCTGATCAATTATGTACAAACTTTCTTGAAAAGCAACCAACCAATATGTATCAAAAACCTGTCCAATCAAACGATAATTCGGTTTATGCACACCTTTTAACAATCCTGCTTCGATAAGATGCAACTGTTCGTTACTCGTATCTTCTCTTTTATCATAATACTGATGCACCCGTTCCCGCATTTTTGTAATAAAATACGCTTCCCCTTTTTCCTGAAGCGTATCCGCCTGCTGAATAGTAGGACTCATGGTAGTACGATTACTTTGGGGACGCAACAAAAACGGGCTGCTGCTCTCTTTTGTAACATGAGATTCGGACATCTCCTTTTTCCCTTTGCTAGGAGTAGGTAATTCCACTTTTGGGATCAATTCTGGCTCTAATAAAGTCTGATGAACACAGTCATATATATTTTGAAATACTTCCTGATGATTTTGAAAACGCAATTCCATTTTCGTCGGATGTACATTTACATCCACCTGCTCTCCATCAATGGTAAAATGCAACACCACAAAAGGAAACTTATGTTGCATCACAAAGTTTTTATAACCATCCTCTATACTTTTTGAAATCATAGCACTTTTAATATAACGCCCATTGACAAAAAAGGTCTCATAACTACGATTGCCTCGATTTATCTCCGGCTTACCTAAAAAGCCTTTGATTCCAAAGCCCTCTTTGACATAATTCACCTCTAATAAATGATTCGCTACTTCTCTGCCATATAGGGCATAAATTACATCTTTTAACTTTCCGTTGCCTGCTGTCCGCAGTTTCTCTTGCTTATTATGAATAAATGTAAAAGCAATTTCCGGGTGAGATAAAGCCAAACGAATAAGCAAGTCTTGTACGTGCCCACCCTCTGTTGTTGCTGATTTCAAAAACTTCTTTCGTGCCGGTACATTATAAAATAATTGACGAATAAAAAATGTCGTACCATCAGGTGCCGCAGCATCTTCCAAAGAAACTTCCTGCGCTCCCTCTATTTTGTAGTTAGTACCCATAAGTTCATCTTTTTGTTTGGTTATTAATTCTACTTTGGCAACCGCTGCAATACTAGATAATGCTTCACCGCGAAAACCCAATGTCTGAATCACATTCAAATCTTCCACTTGGCGAATTTTACTGGTAGAATGACGCAAAAAAGCTTTCGCAACATCTGCCTTGGCAATGCCATGTCCATTGTCAGAAATGCGAATCAAAGTAATACCACCGCCCTCAATCTCAATAAGAATATTCGTACCACCTGCATCAATAGCATTTTCCACCAATTCTTTCACGATGGAAGCCGGACGTTCAATGACTTCTCCTGCTGCGATTTTATCTATTGTAATCTGATCTAATACTTGAATTTGTGACATCAAAACTCCTTGCTTAAGTATTCCAAGTCTACAAGCTCTTTCAATGGTATTATATCCTTAATCTCATTTGAGTGCAAACTTAAGTATGTTAAATGAATCAAAGCATCTCAGAAATCTTCACACTTTTATTTGTTGCATCCAATCCAATCTCTACTCCAATTGGCATAGTCAGCATCGGATGGGTGTGACAACAATCAAAATCAGCAAGCAATGGTATCTTCTGCCCATTTAAAACTTCTAATAAAATTTCATATGGTTTTTTGCCTGTTTTCTGGTCATGAAACTGCTCATGCTTACCAAGGATAATACCGGATACTTTATCGAAGATACCATTGGCTTTTAAATGTGCAAAACAACGTTCTGTAGTCGCGGCATTTTGTGTGCAATCTTCAATCATCAAAACATCACCTGATTTTATGTCAGGCATATATTCGCTACCCCAAATACCCAGCATTGTTTCCAAATTTCCACCAATCAAACGACCGCTTGTTTTTCCTCTATTGACACAAATCCAATCATTTTCGTACCGCTCTTTTTCTTTTGTTTTTTCTTCCCAGTTAACAAATTCATCCGTCCAATAAGGTGGTTTTTTTAATGCATAAGGCAATTCCACCTCTTGGACCAAAATATCATCAAAATATTCATATGTAAAATCAACAAAAGGAGCAAACTCACCAAAAGACGGAATCAAGGCAGGCCCATAAAAAGTAGGGATACCTGTCTTTGCATAAATCGCCAGAAGAATCGCTGTCACATCAGAATAACCAATCATAATCTTTGGATTTTTAGCAAATGTTTCATAATCAAGATAAGGCAGTATAGAATTTGAATTCCAACCACCAATCGCTGACATAATACACTTTATCTCCGGATTACGAATCAATTCATTTAACTCTTCTGCCCGTTCTTGGATATTGCCGGAACGGTAAAAATCTTGCTTGCCAGTAAGATTTCCTGTATGGATATGAAATCCTTTCTCTTCCAAAAATGCCTTTCCGCGCGCAAACCGCTTAGGTGCCGTAGCAGTCGCCGGTGCCGATGGGGAATAAATACCGATAACATCGCCTTTTTTTAACGAACTAAATTTCATACTCCATTCTCCTTTTATGTATATTTTCCTAAAATCTTCTTTGCTTTTTCTCGGATAATCTCTCGAATGTGCTTTGGCTCCAACACTTCAATATGCACACCATATTGTAATATAAAACCATAAAGCCAATCCGTTTCGGGTATCTGCGTCGTCACAATAAAACTATCATCTGTTTGCTTTTCTATTTCACTTTCATCAAAGTCATCAAACATCTGATATGTCATTTCCGGCTCAATGCGAAACACAAAAGTTTTGAAATCATCCTGTGAATGTCTTGAATTTGAATTCATTGAAATATCAACGGAATCCCGATGCACAAAATGCTCTGAAGTTTTCAGGAAATTCTTCAACCTTGTTAATTTATATATTCTCATATCTTGCTTGTCCAAACAAAAACCTTTCAAGTACCAAGAATGAGATTTGAAATAAAGTTGCAACGGTTCAACAGAACGAGCACTTTTTTCACCATAACTATTATAATAATCAAACCGAATGATAAACTGCTCCAAAATAGCACTTTTTAACGCATGAAATAAATCATTTTCCCAATACCAATCCGTAAAATCTACTTCCAACCAGTTGATCGCAGTCTTATTAAATATGGTAGACATCTTTTGCAAAACTTTATTGGTATCACCTGACTTTACGTGGGATAAACCATGTAATGCAGATAAAATTTCTCTTTGCTCCTGCTCACTCAAAATTGATTTATTCAACACAAACTCAGGCAACAAGCGGATACCCCCACCCTTGCCTTTTTCTGTATACACGGGAATACCGGCCGAACTTAATATATCAATATCCCGATAAATAGTACGGTTTGACACATTAAGTTCACTGGCAAGTTCACCGGCTGCCACTTTTTTCTTATGTAGCAAAATGTAAATAATTTCAAATAATCGGTTGATCTGCATTTTAAGTTACCTTTGGAAATTCATTAAACCAAGCCCGCTTTGCAAAGGGCTTTTTATTTGCATGAGATAACGGTTGGGATGCAATTCCAATTGGTAAAAAGCAAATAAGATCATAATCTGCAGGAACACCCAAAATATCTGCCATCTGCGCCCCAATTTTATCTACATCTGTAATTTGCCCCTCATACCAACAACTTTGGTATCCCAGTGCAATCGCCGCCAACAACATATTTTGAATTGCAGCTGAATAGTCTTGTATATGAAAACATCTACCCCGATATGCAACAATTTTTTGTGTCAACACACAGATCATGGCCGGAGCCGTTTCTGCAACACTAGGACAAATAACCCCACGCAATTTACGCAATTGTTCTGCGTCATCAACAGCAATCAAACTGGTTGTTTGCTTATTGCATCCGGATGGTGCCGCCAAACCGGCTTCCATAATCTGAATCAAATCACACCTTGGTACTTCTGTGTTTTTATATGTGCCACGATAACTGGTTCTATTTTTTATAATATCTAAAATCACTCCGAACTCCTTTCTGCTACATCCTATTTTTAAATAATCTCAATCCCCGTTTTCTCTTTTTTCTTAAAATCCCGATACAGTAAACTAGGTTGTATTCCTGTGTTATTTTGATATTTCCCACTATCGTATCCGTCAAAATCGCCCTCTAATGTATGATAGTAAATCTGACCGATTTCTACCATGGGATAAATTTTCACGGGATGAATGCATTGGATTTCCAATGTCCAAAAGCCCGAAAAACCAATATCACCAAATCCTGCTGTTACATGTATAAACAAACCCAAGCGACCAATGGAAGAACGGCCCTCCAACATAGGAACATATTTGTTGGTACAGGTTTTTTCATACGTACGCCCCAAATATAATTTTCCCGGCTGAAGCAACAAACCATCTTCCGGAATCATAATGGATTTTGTATTCAAAGGCTTTTGCATATCCAAAATTTCATCGGTATAAACGAGTAACTCATTGTGCAAACGCAAATTGTAACTGTTTGGATTGACAAAACGCTCATTAAAAGGGGTAATATCAATGTTGCCCTCTCTAATCTGTGCCAAAATCTCTTTGCCTGATAAAATCATGAACCTATCCTCCATTTTATATTCATTTCTTTATCAATTGTGCGTTAAATATGTCAGGATGTCAAGGATACCTTTTAAATTTTCTTTCCCATGCAAATGGATATCGTCGAATTTTCATAAGGATAAAATTTCTCTATTTCTTGGTATCCCAATTTTTGATACATTTTAATGGCATTTACAAGCTCTTTACTAGATTCTAAAACAAGTTCTTGGTATCCTTGTTTCTTAGCTTCTTCTTCTACTTTTCGCATCAATTTTTTAGAAATACCCAAACAACGAAAGCCATCCTCTGTAAAAACCCGTTTTACCTCTGCCCTTTTTTCACCTTTATCTTTAAAACCTGCACAAGCAATGGGTTTATATTCAAAATAAGCCACAAAAACATCATGCACAACATCTAAATGATTATCTATATGAAATTCTTTTCGCAAATCAGTGCCAATCAACGCATCTGCCTCCAAATCAAGCTTTTTGCATAAAGAAATAAAATCCGCATTCTTGCCATTTGTATAAATAATTCTTATTTCCATAATTGTACCCCATAGTTATTCCTAATGAAACAATACCACGTTTTTACTATAACATTTTTATAAAAACATTTCATTCATAATCCGGTTGACAGTTATATATTTTATATAGTAAGATAACAGTCGTGGCAGTACATATCTTTCCACATTTGCGGAAGTGTCGGAACTGGCAGACGAGCAAGACTAAGGATCTTGTGAGCATTATGCTCGTGAGGGTTCAAGTCCCTTCTTCCGCATCCGATAAAAACTCTGTAACCCTAGAGGTTATAGGGTTTTTATATATAAATTCCAAAGAAATGTCTTGCATAAACAAAGAAATCAACATCACACAAGTACGGAGGAGCATTGACATGAAATTTATCAAAAGCATACCCATGGCAACTTGCGGCATAAGCCTTAGTCTTGCAGCCCTAGGCAATCTACTACTGCCCTTGCCCTATGGTGCCAGAATACGTTATGGTTTAGGTATCTTTTCTTTTGCTGTATTAATTCTATTTCTCCTAAAATGTTTTTTAGATCATGCCCATGCCAAAGAGGAATTAAAAACACCTGTTCCTATGAGCGTTTTACCCACAGTTACCATGGCATCCATGCTCCTTACCACTTACATCCGGCCACACATTCCTGTAGTGGCACTGTTTCTCTGGTATTGTGCCGTCGTAATTCACATTTGTATTATACTGGTTTTCTGTAAACGTTTTGTTTTTAACTTTCAACGAAAAAATGTTTTTCCCTCATGGTTTGTTCAAGGTGTCGGAATGGTAACCATCAGTGTAACCGCACCTGCCATGGGTGCGGTACAAATTGGGCAAATTGTCTTTTATATAGGTTTTGTACTTTATTTTATTATTTTTACCCTTGTTGTCATAAGAATGAATACCGTTCGTACATTTCCGGAACCTGCGCGTAAAACAGTTGCGATATTTACTGCGCCTATGAGCCTTTTAACGGTAGGTTATTTTAATTCTTTTGTCTTTCAAGACCAAAGCATTCCCGCTTTGGTTTATTTCCTGCTCATTGGAGCTGCTGCAAACTATATTTATGTAACTTGCATGATGTTTTCACTGCTTAAAATAAAGTTTTACCCAACCTATGCCGCCTTTACCTTTCCATATGTGATCAGCGCGTTGGCATTTCGGTTGGGTTCTGATTTTCTGATGGAACGACATAGACTTACCTTTTTACCGGCAATTGCCAATGTCACCATGTGGATTGCAGTTGCGGTTGTACTATTTGTACTCATCCACTATATTCGATATTTCCGTTCCCAACTTAAATTTTAAGTCGGAATATATTTTATTTTATACTTTCGGCAACCCTGCTAGACCTGCTTGTATTTCTGCATCTGTTGGCACGTGATCACTTAATTGATGATCATGATATTTTCCATATGCCATCAAATCAAAATAACCTGTGCCGGTCAAACCAAATAGAATCGTTTTTTCTTCTCCTGTTTCCTTGCATTTTTGAGCCTCATCTAATGCCACTTTAATTGCATGACTGCTTTCAGGAGCCGGCAAGATACCCTCGCAACGTGCAAACTGCTCTGCCGCTTCAAAAATCTCTCTTTGACCAACTGCCCTGGCTTCCATCATACCATCCGCATATAGTTGTGACAAAATCGAACTCATGCCATGATAACGTAAACCACCCGCATGACTAGCCGCAGGCATAAAACGACTACCCAAAGTGTACATCTTAGATAAAGGTGTCACCATCCCGGTATCACAATAATCATACGCAAAAACACCTTTTGTAAAACTCGGACAAGACGCAGGCTCAACAGCGATGATTCTATAATCTGCTTCACCACGCAACTTCTCTCCCACAAATGGTGAAATCAATCCACCTAAGTTGGATCCACCACCGGAGCAACCAATAATCATATCCGGATGAATGTCATATTTATCTAAAGCAAGTTTTGTTTCTAAACCAATAATAGATTGATGCAACAAAACCTGATTTAAAACACTCCCCAATACATAGCGATAACCATCTTGCTTCACAGCTGCTTCAACAGCCTCAGAAATGGCACAACCCAAACTGCCGTTTGTATCCGGATACTCTGCTAATATTTTCCTACCAATTTCTGTATCCAATGAGGGAGACGGCGTTACACTGGCACCATAGGTTCGCATTACTTCACGGCGGAATGGTTTTTGTTCATGAGATAACTTAACCATAAAAACTTGGCAATCCAATTCAAAATAGGCACAAGCCATAGAAAGAGCGGTGCCCCATTGCCCTGCACCCGTTTCTGTTGTCACACCTTTTAAACCCTGTTCTTTGGCATAATACGCTTGCGCAATCGCAGAATTTAATTTGTGACTTCCACTTGTATTATTACCCTCAAATTTATAATAAATCTTTGCAGGCGTCTGCATTTTCTCTTCCAAACAATACGCCCGAATCAAAGGAGATGGGCGATACATCATATAAAAATCACGAATACGGTCTGGAATTTGAATAAAAGCAGTATTATCATCCAATTCTTGTTTCACCAATTCTGCACAAAAAACGCCCTCTAAATCTTTTGCTCCCATCGGTTGCAATGTTTCCGGATTTAAAAGTGGTGCCGGTTTTTTTTGCATATCAGCACGCACATTATACCACTCTTTTGGCATCTCTTGCTCTTCTAAATATATTTTATAAGGTATCTCTTGCTGTTTCATTCCTTTATCCCTTCTTTCCGATTTCTTGATTTTTTTATAAAAACTCCTATCTTGAAAAATTCTTGATAGGAGTAATCATCGCTTTATGCAATTTTTGCCTTTGCTTGCTCTGCCAATATGGTAAAACCATCTTTATCATTTACGGCCAAATCAGCCAACATCTTTCTGTTCATATCAATTTCAGCCAATTTCAATCCGTGCATAAATCTGCTGTAAGAAAGTCCGTTTAATCTGGCTGCCGCATTGATACGGGCAATCCACAGTTGACGCATTTGACGTTTACGTTGCTTTCTGCCGGCATAAGAAGTAGCCAACGCTCTCATCACAGATTGTTTTGCAACTCTGTATTGTTTGGAACGCGCACCTCTATATCCTTTTGCTAACCTCAATACTCTATTTGATTTTTTCTTGGCATTTACACCACGTTTAATTCTTGCCATGTCTGAATCCCTCCTTTTATGACTTCCACTTTTATAAATATGGTAAAACTTTCTTCATGTTTTTAATGTTACTGGCATCTGTCATAGCAGGTTGTCTTAAATTTCTTTTTCTCTTGGCAGATTTCTTGGTCAGGATATGGCTTTTATAAGCTTTATTTCTTTTTAACTTGCCTGTTCCTGTCACCTTAAAACGCTTTGCAGCGGCTCGCTTTGTTTTAATTTTTGGCATTCTAAACTCCTCCTAAATTTAACTTTCACACATAAATCACATGTGCCTTTTTATTTTTAACGTTTTTCAGTTAAAATCATTGTCATGCTACGACCTTCCAGTTTACCAACTTTTTCTATCACTGCAATGTCTTCCAGCAATTTCGCAAAATCATCCAGAATATGACGGCTCTGTCTTACATGCGCCATCTCCCTACCACGGAAACGCAATGTAACCTTAACCTTATTGCCCTTGGTCAGGAATTTTCTGGCATTGTTTACCTTGGTATTCATGTCGTTTGTATCAATATTGGGTGACAAACGAACTTCCTTGATTTCTACAATCTTTTGTTTTTTCTTAGCTTCTTTTTCTTTTCTGGACATTTCATATTTGTATTTACCATAATCAATAATTTTACAAACTGGTGGTTTAGCTGTGGGAGCAACCTTTACTAAGTCAAGCTCCGCCATTTGCGCTTTTTTCAAAGCCTCCGCTGCGGGCATAATACCTAGCTGTTCTCCGTTCGCACCTATTAGACGAACCTCTCTGTCTCTAATCTGTTGGTTAATCATTAAATCGCTAATCTTCGTTTCCCTCCATAATGTTCATACTATTAACTACTTGATATAAAAAAGGTTGAGCAGAAATTCTCCACTCAACCGAACATACATATCTTTCCATGCAAACAAATCATGAAACCCAAATGTCATCAATCTTTAACCGATAGTCACCCCATTGTGCTACGGTGAGAGTGGATACTCTACTTTCTTTTTCGCCTAACGCAAGTAACAATATAACATACATCCCATCCATATGTCAATACTGTTTTATCTTTTTTCACCCATTCCAAATATTGCAATCAACCCGGGACCTGTATGACTACCAATCACAGAACCCACGCTGTAGATTTCTACTTTGGAATCGCTCATTTTTTCTTTCACCAATGACGCCACATATTCTGCATCCTCTATGCAATCCCCGTGTATAACCGAGATCACATCATTGTCCCAACCTTTGCTGGATTCCGCAAGCATATTCACGATTTTGGCCAATGATTTCTTACGTCCTCTTTCTTTACCTACTTTTTCCAATTTCCCTTCATCGCTCATATGCAAGATAGGCTTCACTTGTAAAGCCGTTCCAATCACAGCTGTTGCTTTAGAAACACGTCCGCCTCTCTGCAAATGATGTAAATCATCCACTGTAAAATAATGACAAACATGAAGTTTGTTTTCTTCAACCCAAGCAGCTACTTCTTCCAGGCTCTTTCCTGCTTTTTTTAGCTCCAAGGCTTTTTGTACCAACATACCCTCGCCTATGGATGCAGATAATGTATCAATCAAAATAATTTTTCTATCCGGATATTCTTCCTTTAACTCTTCCGTAGCCAAACGAAGACTATTATACGTACCACTTAAGGCAGACGAAAAGGATAAGTGCAAAACATCTTTCCCTGCCTGTAACAACGGTTCGATACCCTCTCTGGCTTGCTCCGGGTTCATCTGTGTTGTAATTGACGTACTTCCTGCACGCAATCTATCAAAAAAATCTTTAGAACTTAGTTTTTCATCATAATCTTGGAAAGTTTCACCATCAATGGTATAACTAAGCGGCAAAATATTAATCCCATTTTGATCCAACCACTCTTTTGGTAAATCTACCGTACTGTTTGCACTTAACACAAAATCACTCATTTCACTTCCTCCTAAAATTTTCACTTTTTATATCTCTGCCAAACGACCCGCCTATAAAGACGGGTAAACCAAAATCATTATAGCATGTCAGTTATAAAAATGCACTAGAAAATTACTTTTAAAATAAAAATTTTTTAATTTCAAAGAAAGGGCTTTCGGATTCGATTTCTCATTTACTTGTACTACCTAATCCACCATTACGAATATCCAACACCTCGTCATCATAAGTAATACCGTATTCTATAAAAATCCCCTGCATAAAACCATCACCTTGGGAAATTTCTACGGTTTTCCCCTCATTACTATCATTAGTAATTTTGGCAAAAATATGCCCCTCATTATCTGAGAAAAAATAATCACTGTCAATAATGGCTACCGTATTGTTTAACTGTAAACGAAATTTAAAGCCCAAACCACTACGAGGATAGCATTTCAGAACCCAGTTTTCCAACATTTCCACCCGAATACCTGTGGGAATCATCACAGTTTCCCCCGGAGCGATTTTCGTATTCACAGGAATGAAAAAATCATAACCTGCCGAACCTTTTGTTGCTCTTCTGGGCAGAGAAATCCTTTCGTAAACGCTCAAAATCTCTTTTTTATCTGTTCTATCTGTGTATACACTGCTCCAAGCAACTAAGAACTGCCCTTGGCTTACTTTGTGAAATTTTCCTACTCTTTGCATTTTAATCAACCATCCTTTTAAGAATTGTGTAATACAATCTCTGCTGTTCGCAAGCTTTTTTTAACATCTATCACCCTTTGATTTGCACTGCCTCTCCAATGAAGTGTCGCATTTTTCTCTGCCAACACAAAAGGCCCGTCTACCAGAACATCAATGTATAGCAATCCTTGCCAGTTTTGAATATCTTCCCACATATCTCCTGTGTAAAGCCACTGGGTTTTGTGTGGAAATTTTTCCTTGATTTCTTTTGCCAACGCACAGATTGGTTGACAATTCGCCTGAAAAAGTGGATCACCTCCGGTAAAGGTGATGCCACTAATATAATCTTTTTCCAGTTGTTTAAATAATTCTGCTTTGACCGCTTCATCATAATCCAATCCACTGTTTTCATCCCAAGTGCATACATTATGACAGCCGGTGCAAGCATGCTCACAGCCCGAAACCCAAAATACAACACGCAGTCCGTCGCCATTTAGCATATCATCTTTGGTAATATTATGATACTTCATTATTACATACTTTTCCTTTCCGCAATTTCAGCCATCTTGGCCTCATTCAAACGAGTATCGCCTTTTACCCGTGAATAGGAAAGGTAACCATTCATCCGATCGATTTTGGTTAAATTGGTACTGCCGCATTTTGGGCAAACATCCATATCTAATTCTTCATAACCACAATCATCACAATATGCCAACGACAGGTTTACACCCTCATAAAATCCTTTGTCCATAGCACGGCGTACCAAAGACTTAATCGCCTCTGTATTGTAACTAATTGGATATTTCACGTATTGAATTTTACCGCCATTACAATAATGCCAAAAACGCTCTTCCAGATCCTGTTTTTCAATTGGAGTAATATCTTCTACTACATGACAATGAAAACTATTGCTTACATATTCTCTATCCGAAACATTTTCTATAATGCCATATAACTTGCGGAACTGTTGCACCTGCAAACCACACAGGCTTTCTGCTGGTGTACCGTAAATTGCAAATAAACGTTTGTCTTCTTGCTTAAATTTCGTCACCTGTTCATTGATATACTGCAGGGTTTCTAAAGCAAATGCACCATCTTCTGCCAATGATTTTCGATTGTGCAAATGCTGTAGTTCATCCAAAGCCGTAATCCCAAAGGAGGCTGTAGCTGATTTTAACAACGGTTTAATCTTGTCATAAAGCCCCAAATTGCCACCATAAAAACCACCCTCACAATATGCCAAAGGATTGGTAGAAGCTTTCATCTGCCCCAAATAATCATAAGTGCGCAAATGCAATTGGCGAATCAAATTCAAATAATAGTCCAGTACATCATGAAACTCTTTATTTTCATACTTTGCTTTTGCATAAATCATAGGTAAATGTAAACTAATGGCACCGATATTAAAACGACCCACATATACGGGCACATCATTTTCATCTGCAGGCTCCATACCGCCCCGCTCATACCAAGGAGACAAAAAAGCACGACAACCCATGGGGCTGATAATCTTGCCATATTTTTATAAATCTCAGGTACATAACCTTTGCCCGTTAGTGATAACCAATCCGGATACATGGTCTTACGTGAGCAGGCAATGCCTGCGTCAAACACGTCCTCTAAAGGTTTACCCGGTCCATGTAAGTTTTCATCATACAAAAAGATGATCTTGGGAAATAGCACCGGTTTTTTATGACCCGGTTTTCCCTGCCCTTTTTGTCGAACTTCCAACATCTTCTTTGTGATGGCTTTGCCATATTCACTAGTTCGATTGCCCGCTGTAACAGCGATAAAAGGATAATCTCCACGGCTAGAAGATACGGAATTGAACTTGTACTCCCAACCTTGAAAACCTTGCTCTATCTCTCGCTCCAAATCTTGCCAAGACACCGCTTGAACCGTTTCCTCCGGCAATCCCAAAGCACGATATTTTTCAATATATAAATGATGTGATTTCTCCGCATATGGTTCCAATATTTCATCCACACTAGGCACAGTAAAACCGCCGTATTGCTGACTGGCAGCACTTAAAACGATATCTCCAATCACATCAAAAGCCGTGTCCAAAGTCTTTGGCTCGTTATACCAGAGATTTCCCATTTCAAAACCACCTTGCAAAACATTTTGCACATCAAACAAACAGCAATTCATGGTATCACGCCGTGCCGCCATATCATGAATATAAATATATCCTTCACGAATGGCTTGAATTTCTTCAACCGTCAAAAAGAACTTTTTGTATAGTTCTTTATTTAGCTCATTAAAAATCAAACTACGTTTGGTAGATACCAAAGCACTATCCGTATTACTGTTTTCTTTGTCGCCAATATACATAATGGACTGACTTTTCTTATATACGTCATCCAACATCTGAACAAAATCCTGTTTATAGTTACGATAGTCACGATAACTTTTGGCAACCGTAGGATTGACTTTTTCCAAAGCCCCTTCTACCACATTGTGCATGACAGCAATGGGAATATCTACAACGCCCATCACATCTACTTTCTCTTCTACAAATTGACAAATATATTTTATTTCTTCGGGTTTAAATTGAATCAACGCCCGAAACGCTGATTTATTAACTGCGACGACAACTTTCTCAATATTAAAATCCTCATGAGTGCCGTCCTTTTTGATAATTCTGTACAAAATCTCACACTCCGTTCTGTTCTCTCATATGTCATTTTTAATTGCTTTCTAATTATACACAAAGCAAAATCAAATTTCAAGAGAAAACAACTATATCTAGTATTTATTTTGCTTCAGACATACTATATATAGGATTCAACGGTTTCACTTATCGAAATCATTTTAATGTTTATTCATCCATAATTGTTATCAGTATCCATTTTTTTGAATTCTGCTTCTAAATATAACGCATCATCCATGGTATTTTTCCAACCAAATTTTTTCAAATCTACCCGTAATGCAGAATCTACCCCAACACCTTCACTTTTCAACAATCTTCTCTGACCAGCATCATCATGAAAGGCACCGGCACCCGTTAAATATCCTTGATGATTCACAACTCGATGCGCCGGCACCTCTTCAACAATTCTTTTATTCAAAGCATAACCTACCTGCCGTGCATTTTTGGGTTTTTGACACAGTAAGGCAATTTGCCCATAGGTTGCAACCTTACCATAAGGAATAAATTGGCATACCAATGCAACACGTTTGTAAAAATCCATTTAATTCTCCTTATTTTTTACCAATTCTTCATGATAAAAATAATTTACATATTGGATATTTTCTTTCGCGCAATATATTTCAATTTCTTGACTTAGTTCCACCCAATATGACTTATCTTTTTTTAAATAAATCTGAATATATCCCTCATAGAACTGTGGATATTTCATTTTGATATAGTCAAGAATGACCTTTTTATAACCACCCCGTAGATTCAGGTTTTCAAACCAATATACATCAATAAATTTCTGAGAATATTCCAGAATTTCACGAAAATCCGTAATATAAGGGAAAATAGGCGACAAAAACAAAATGGTTTTAATACCATTTTCATGTAATATTTTTAAGGTTTCCAATCGTTCCCGAATAGATGACGCATTGTCCATATCACTTCTAAAGCCATCATCTAAGGTATTTATTGACATAGAAACCTGCAAATGATTCATTTTTTTTAATAAATCTAAATCTCTTAAAATCAATTTTGATTTTGTAGAAATATCTAAACTACAAGCAACCCCTACCAATTGTTCCAATATCATTCTGGTGATGCCATACTTTTCTTCGTATTGGTTATAACAATCTGTTACCGAAGAGAGAAACACTGACTTATTCTCTATTTTCTTCACATGAATCGGCTTATCACAGCGTTTTACATCTAAAAAAGTACCCCATTCCTCGTCATGACCCGTAAAGCGTTTCATAAAACAGGCATAGCAATACTTACAAGCATGGGGACAACCCACATAAGGATTGATGACATAATCACTGGCAGGCAGTTTGGAAGCGGATAGATAATCAGCCGTTTTAATTTCTTTTATTTTCATCTGTTATTCCTCGCTTCCCTTATTGCCTTTGCTACATCAGGATTTCGATTCCACAAATCACGACATGGTTTCCCTCTACACCAAAAATTCCATCTCTTGCATTTACTTGGGCAATCTCTCGTATGGTTCCTCGATAATGAGAATTTCCCATAGAAAAATCTCCACCCAACAGAAGCAAATCCAAATCCCTTTTGTTTAATTGACCAACAATCTCTGCCATATCTTCATCTGTGGTGGTATGTATATCAGTCATAAATGCAATGCGATATCCACTCAATTCAGATGGCCAATTTTCAGAATAAAAATCGAGCTCTACATAATGTATCATTTTATCCAACGTAAGGCTATGCACAATATGTATCACAGGAATACTAAAAAGAATCAGCCCAAGTACCACAAATATTTTAAATGTTATCTTCTTTGTTTTATGCCTTACTATGCGCATAGCCAAAAGAGCACCAAAAGCACCGCCGGCCAACGTAAAAAAAATCAAAATACTTTCACGAATGCGCCATTTGTTTTTAAGGGCTCTGCGTTTATCCATCACATATAACAAAAATGTAATCACATTCATGCCTACAAGAAAAAGCAAAAACAGCTCAATCAAACCAATGCTACGAATAATACCAAATAAAACACTCAATTTTATTTACCACCTTTGTGCTTCGACAAGTCCTCTTCCCATGGATGCATAACACCCAAACTCAAAGCATTGATTGACTCTTTTATGCGCACTGTCATTTTTTGAGAAATATCACTATAATAATCCACGTCCAATTGAGGGTCTGAAATAACCCCTTTTCCCACTTCTGCCAGATAACTTGCCGCTGCATATACCATGGTCTCTTCTGAAAGCCCGTGCGCAACCAGATTGATTCTATGCTTACATTGTTTCAGAATCCCATCCGCTTCTTCATTCATAATAAAATTCATTTTGCTTGTTTTAATAGAGTCCTCTCGGATACTTGCTGTCATTTTTCCAAAAAAACTAAATTTCTTTTTTTCTTTTTTTACCTTTACTTTGTAAGATTCATTCATTTCCTGCAACTCTGTCAATTCTTGTACATAGTCATAATCATCCACATAAAATTCAAAACCTGAAATAAATTTACCGGTCTTTAATGATTCAATATTAGGAAATTCAACTTTAAAAGGAAAAAAGCCGGATGTATGAACATCAAAATGCATGTCAGACTGTATTTTGGCTTGCATCGCAAACTGTCTCAAATAAGCCTCATAATCTTTTACGGTAATATTTTCAAAACTTTGTATATATACAATCATATCCATACTCATAAAGAAACCTCCTGTAAATCTACAATGATTCAGCAGTAGTTTTAAGTTCATTATTTTTTTATCATAAATTTCATTTTATTAACAATGATTTTCCACTCATTTCTTTCGGCTGTTCTATGCCCATTAACGCCAATAAAGTCGGTGCGATATCCGCCAAACAACCACCTGCACGCAGACCGTAACTTATGTCAGCATTAACCAATAAAAATGGTACCGGATTCGTCGTATGTGCTGTAAATGGCGCACCTGTTTTGTCATCAATTAAATGTTCTGCATTGCCGTGATCGGCACAAATGAACATTTGACCATCTATCTTTTTGATTGCGGCAACCGCTCTGCCTACACATTGATCTACCGTTTCAATAGCTTTTACCACTGCAGATTCTATCCCTGTATGCCCTACCATATCAGGATTTGCAAAATTAATGATGATTACATCAAAGCTTTGTGATTCAATGGATTCAACCAACCGATCACATACCTCAAAAGCACTCATTTCAGGTTGTAAATCATAGGTAGAGACCTTTGGTGATTTTACTAATATACGCGTTTCACCTTTTAAGGGCTCTTCCACCCCACCATTAAAGAAAAATGTTACATGTGCATATTTTTCTGTCTCCGCAATTCTAGCCTGGGTCATGTTTTGCTTTGCCAAAATTTCTCCAAAGGTATTGGTGATTTCTTCTTTTGCAAATGCCACCAACTTATTACAAATGGTCACATCATAGTCGGTAAAACAAACAAAGCATGTTTTCATTCTTGAGCCTCGCACAAAACTTGTAAAATCATCATCACAAAATGCTCTGGTAATTTCCCGAGCTCTGTCCGGGCGAAAGTTATAAAAAATCACGGAATCCTTTTCTTTGATTGTTGCCACAGGTTTTCCATCACTTACAATAACTGTCGGAATCACAAACTCGTCGGTTTTGCCTTCATCATAAGAGGCTTGAATGCCTATCGGTCCGGATGCAGCCGTAAGCCCCCCACCTTTTACCAACACATTATAAGCTTGCTCAACTCTATCCCAGCGATTATCTCTATCCATGGCATAATAACGTCCCATTACAGAAGCAACCTGGCCCACACCCAATGCTTTCATTTTGTGTTCCAATTCTTCTACAAAACCTTTACCGGAAGTCGGAGCCGTATCACGGCCATCTAAGAAACAATGCACATAAACATTTTGAATCTCCTGTCTGTTTGCCAATTCCAATAATCCAAAAATATGATCCAGATGACTATGAACACCACCATCTGAAACCAAACCAAATAAATGCAAATCAGAATTGTTTTTCTTTACATTGTCACAGGCAGATAAAAAAGCTTCATTTTCAAAAAAATCCCCATCTTGAATAGACTTACTAATCTTTGTCAATTCTTGATAAATGATTCTTCCCGCACCTATATTTAAGTGCCCTACCTCAGAATTACCCATTTGGCCATCAGGCAAACCCACCGCCAAACCACTGGCATTCCCCTTTACAAAAGGGTATGTTTCCATCAAAGCATCCATAACCGGCGTATTTGCCTCTTTGATTGCATTCCCTTTGCTACTATCACTCAAACCATAACCATCCAAAATCATCAATACCGTTGGTTTTTTACTCATAACGAAATCCCACTTTCCTACTTATAATTCACAATATCTCCGAATTCAGGTTTCAATGATGCACCACCTACCAAACCACCATCAATATCAACTTGTGCAAATAACTCACCGGCGGTTGCCGCATTCACAGAACCACCATATTGAATGCGAATCGCATCTGCTGTTGCACCATCATAAACTTCTTTTATACATACACGAATCGCTGCACAGACCTCTTGTGCCTGTTCTGTTGTTGCAGTCACACCTGTGCCAATGGCCCAAATCGGTTCATAAGCAATCACAACCTTTTTCGCTTCTTCTGCTGTCACACCTTGCAAACCAACCTTAACTTGTTGGCGTACAAAATCCATGGTTACACCTTGCTCTCTTTGCTTTAAAGATTCACCGCAACACATAATCGGCACCAAATCATGTTCCAAGGCTTTTCGCACTTTTTTATTTACATCATCATTTGTCTCTCCAAAATATTCACGACGCTCAGAATGACCCAAAACCACATATTTCACACCGGCATCAACCAACATAGCAGGGGCAATTTCACCTGTATAAGCACCGCTTTCTTCAAAATACATATTCTCCGCACCCACTTGGATATTACTGCCTTTCACAGCTGCAACCACAGGCACAATGTCAATAGCAGGTACGCAAAATACCACATCCACATCATCATTCGCAACCAATGGCTTCAATTCATTCACCAACGCAACTGCCTCACTCGGTGTTTTATTCATCTTCCAGTTACCTGCAATAATTTTTCTTCTTGACATATTCTCTACCTCTTTCGTTTTTTTGTTTTCAATCTATTTATCGTTTGCCGCTGCCACGCCCGGCAACTCCTTGCCCTCTAAAAATTCCAATGATGCTCCACCGCCGGTAGAAATATGCGTCATCTTATCACCAAATCCCATTTGGTTTACAGCCGCTGCCGAATCACCACCACCAATGATGGTCACTGCATCCGAATCTGCCAATGCTTCTGCCACTGCTTTTGTTCCCGCCGCAAAATTTGACATCTCAAAACAACCCATAGGCCCATTCCAAACGACTGTTTTGGCTGACTTTACCGCCGCTACAAATAATTCTGCTGATTTTGGTCCAATGTCTAATCCGAACCAACCATCCGGAATATCTTCGTTTTCTCCCGCAATACCCAAGTTGGCATCATTTGAAAACGCATCTGCAATCACACTGTCAACCGGCAATAACAAATCCACACCTTTTGTTTTTGCCTTTTCAACCATATCCAAAGCGTACTGACAATAATCTGCTTCCACAAGAGAATTTCCAACTTTTAAACCTTGTGCTTGCATAAAAGTAAAGGACATGGCACCACCAATAATCAATGTATCTACTTTGTCCAATAAATTTTCAATCACAGGAATCTTACTAGATACTTTTGCACCACCTAAAATCGCAACAAAAGGTCTGGCAGGGTTTTCTACCGCATTCCCCAAGAAATCAATTTCTTTTTGCATCAAATAACCCACAACAGCCGTATCAACAAATTGTGTCACTCCAACGTTGGAACAATGCGCACGATGCGCTGTACCAAAGGCATCATTTACAAACACATCACATAAAGACGCCAAATCTTTGCTAAACGCATCTCCATTTTTTGTTTCTTCAGCACGATAACGTGTATTTTCCAAAAGAATAACATCACCATCATGCATCGCTGCCACCGCCGCTTTGGCATTGGTCCCAACCACTTCTGCATCTGCCGCAAATTTTACTTCCCGATTCAACAGTTCCGATAAACGAACAGCTACAGGTTCCAAAGATAATGTTGGTATCGCCTCACCTTTTGGCTTGCCCAAATGAGAGCAAAGAATCACTTTCCCGCCATCGGCAATCAACTTTTGAATGGTTGGTAAGGCGGCTACCAAACGGTTTTCATCCGTGATATTTCCCTCCTGTAAAGGTACATTAAAATCACAACGAACCAAAACCCGTTGTCCTTTTACATTGATATCATCAACTGATTTTTTATTAAGCATTGTAAAACCTCCCTAATTTATATCATTTACATAACAAAGCGTAAAGAGAGTCCGGCCCTAACTAGACCGGACCCTCGCTTGAGTCTAAAAAATCTTATAAAAATTTCCCAAAGTATTTAATTGTTCTTACCATTTGAGCTGTGTAAGAATTTTCGTTATCATACCAAGAAACAACTTGTACTTGATATAAATCATCGGAAACTGCGTTCACCATCGTTTGTGTTGCATCAAACAATGAACCAAAGGTACTACCAATGATATCAGAAGAAACGATTTCATCTTCTGTGTAACCATAAGATTCATCCGCTACCGCTTTCATCTTTTCATTAATCTCATCAACAGTCAAACCGGCTTTTTTTACAGTTGCAACTAAGATCGTCAAAGAACCTGTTGCTGTCGGTACACGTTGTGCAGAACCAATCAATTTTCCATTTAATGCAGGAACAACAAGGCCGATGGCTTTTGCTGCACCCGTGCTGTTTGGAACGATATTGCAAGCCGCTGCACGTGCTCTTCTTAAGTCACCTTTTGGGTGGGGGCCATCCAAAGTCATTTGATCACCTGTATAGGCATGAACGGTGGTCATAATACCGGATTGGATTGGAGCCAAATCATTCAAAGCTTTTGCCATCGGTGCCAAACAGTTTGTTGTACAAGATGCCGCAGAAATAATATGATCATCCGCTTTTAATACTTCATGATTTACATTGTATACGATCGTTGGAATATCATTTCCACCCGGCGCAGAAATAACAACTTTTTTCGCACCAGCTGTAATATGCGCACCGGCAGCATCTTTTGAAGTAAAGAAACCTGTACACTCTAATACAACATCCACATCATATTTCGCCCAAGGAAGATCTTTGGGATCCCTTTGTGCATAAATCTTGATTTCTTTCCCATCAACTGTAATAGAATCTTCACTCGCTGTCACTTTACTCGCTAAAGCATAGGGACCTTGCGCTGTATCATATTTCAATAAGTGAGCCAACATCTTGGGATTTGTCAAATCGTTGATCGCAACAATATCATACCCCTCTGTACCAAACATTTGTCTGAATGCAAGACGACCAATACGTCCAAATCCATTAATCGCTACTTTTACTGCCATGATTAAATTCCTCCTAAAATGGTTTTATGAATTTTTGTTTTTATGTGAAACCTTTGCATTTCTTTTCTTTACAAAGGATTTCCAACCTATACACTATTACATATTGTACTACTCGGGTTCTGAAAATTCAAGCATTAAATCCATGAATCGCTATTTTTATGGGAGTCTACAGAAATAAGGTTTTCTTTCTTTAAATTCTGTGTAATATTGAAAACCGGCCTCTTTTAAAATATCACACACTTTCTCAAAACCATATGCGATATGTTCCGGACAATGTGCATCAGAGCCAATCGTAATAATTTCACCGCCCCATTCCTTATATTTTTTCAATATCGCAGGGTGCGGATGGGCAAAAGGCAAATCATATTTAAAACCGGCCGTATTGATTTCAATACCTTTTCCATGCGCAATCAACTTTTTCAAAATTTGTTCCAATTCTTTTGCATATTTTTCAAAAGAGTACGCTTTCTCTTGCTCTGCCCCATAACGAACCACATAATCAATATGACCCAATACATCAAAATCATTAAAATCTATTATATCATCTAAACTCAATTGGATTTCTTGAAGTGCCTGCCGGTATACATCCTCATCTTTTCTCCCTTGGAACAAGCGTCTATAATAAGGATCCTGCCCATCAATAATATGCTGGGAAGCAATCACAAAATCAAAGGGAGCGGCTGTCTGAATATATGCATGATTGGCCGCACCTAAATGAGGTTGTATGCCTATCTCTACACCAATGCGAATATCAATTTGATCCTCGTACTCTTCTTGCAAAGCCTTTATTTCTCTAAAATAATCGGCAACATCAAAATCCCATTGATAACTAAAACCCTCTTCAACAGGATAATCTATATCCTTGTGATCCGTAAAACAAATCGTTTTCAGCCCTCTGGCAATAGAACCTTCTATCATTTCCCGTACTGCTGCCCGGCTGTCTATGGAATAATAGGAGTGCATGTGAAAATCACTCGTTATCACAGTATCGTACCTCCCCCTACTACAAAATCATCTTTGTAAAACACCACCGCCTGTCCCGGTGTCACTGCCCTTTGCGGTTCTTCAAAGGTACATAATACCTCATCCGCATCCGTTTTTTCTATCCGGCACCAGGCACCTTGATGGTTGTAGCGGATTTTTGTAAAAACTCTTTGTGGTTCTAACAGATCTGAAATAGACATAAAATTCAATTGATTGGCACGTAATGTCGTTGTTAAAGTCTCTTCATGGGTACCAATAACCACTTCATTGCGATTTGGGCAAATCTCCAATACAAAAACCGGCTCTCCCATAGCCAATCCCAAACCTTTTCGCTGACCAACCGTATAATGAACAATGCCCTTATGTTGACCGATTATTTCACCATCGGACAAAACAAAATTGCCGGGACGAATAACCTCTGTCGTTTCTTTTTCGATGAAAGCAGCATAATCTCCGTCCGGCACAAAACAAATGTCCTGACTATCAGGCTTATCCGCTATAGGTAAATTTATTTTTTTCGCAATTTCTCGAATTTCATCTTTTGTATAAGCACCACAGGGCATTAACGTTTTTGCCAATTGCTCCTGTGTTAAATTATACAAAGCGTAAGTTTGGTCTTTCGCCAATGTGGATGAACGTCTAAGGGAATAGCGACCATTTTCCAACTTTTCTATCTGTCCATAATGACCTGTCGCAATAAAATCTCCGCCGATTTTTAAAGAACGTTCTAACATAGATTCCCATTTTACATAGCGATTGCAAGCAATACAAGGGTTCGGTGTGCGTCCTTGCAAATATTCATTTACAAAATAATCTATCACCTGTGTTTGAAATTCTTTACGGAAATTCATCACATAATAGGGGATATCAAGAACGGAGGCCACCTTTCTGGCATCCTCCACAGCACTTAAACCACAGCAACCGCCCTCTTCCTCTATCTGACAAAGATCTTCCGTCTGCCAAATTTGCATGGTCACACCCACTACATCATGTCCTTGCTTTTTTAGTAAGTAGGCGGCAACAGAGGAGTCTACCCCTCCTGACATGCCAACTATTACTTTACTCATTAGTATTCGTTTTCCTCTTCTTCCTCTTCGTGAATGTCTAATTTTGGCTTTAATAAACCCTCAATTTTGATATCATGTTTTTCTGCATAATCCCACAAAGCAGCATGAATTGCCTCTTCTGCCAACAAAGAACAATGCACTTTCACAGGCGGCAAACCATCCAAAGCTTCCATAACTGCCTTATTACTCACCAACAAGGCCTCCTGAACCGACTTCCCTTTCACCAATTCTGTTGCCATGCTACTTGTCGCCACAGCCGCACCACAACCGAATGTTTTAAATTTTACATCACGAATAATTTGATTGTCATCCACATCCAAATAAATCCGCATGATATCACCGCATTTTGCATTTCCCACGGTACCAACACCACTGGCATCCGCAATTTCACCTACATTTCTGGGATTCTCAAAATGATCCATTACCTTTTCTGTATACATAGTCCATGACCTCCTACTATTATTTCATTTCTTTTATGATGCTTGCGGGTTTCTCCTTATAAAATCTTCATACAAAGGTGACATTTTCCGCAATTTTTGAACAATCTCTTTTATGGTATCCACAGTATAATCCAACTCTTCTTTCGTTGTTTCTTCACTCAACGTCAAGCGCAAAGAGCCATGTGCAATTTCATGGGGTAAACCAATCGCCAGCAATACATGAGAGGGGTCTAAAGAACCCGATGTACATGCCGAACCACTGGAAGCACAAATGCCTTTCATATCCAACATAATCAACAAAGACTCACCCTCAATAAACCGAAAGCTAATATTTACATTATTTGCTAACCTTTTTTCTTTATCTCCATTTAATCGGGCATAAGGAATTTTTTGTTCAATCTGTCCAATCAAATAACATTGTAATTCTCGCTCTTTTTTTTGCGTTTCCGCCATCTTGGCCAAACGTATCTCCGCTGCTTTTCCAAAACCAACAATACCAGGAACATTTTCCGTACCGGCCCGCCTTTTTCTTTCTTGCGCACCTCCATGAATAAAAGAACGAATCTTAATCCCCGTACGAATATATAAAAAACCAATACCTTTTGGCCCGTTAATCTTATGCCCACTCGCACTTAGCATGTCTATGTGCATTTCATCTACATGAATGGGCTCTTTTGTATAAGCCTGCACTGCGTCTGTATGAAATAAAACCTTATGTGCATGTGCGATTTTCCCAATCTCTTTTATAGGTTGTAATGTGCCGATTTCATTGTTGGCAAACATAATGGTAATCAAAATCGTCGTTGGCCGAATTGCTGCTTTTAAAGCATCTAAAAGCACAATACCATTTTCATCTACATCTACATAAGTTACTTCAAAACCACATTTCTCCAAATATGCACAAGTATGTAAAATACCATGATGCTCGATTTTACTGGTAATAATATGATTTCCTTTGTCTTTATAAGCCTCTGCTGTTTCAATCAAAGCCCAATTATCTGACTCTGTACCACCGGCCGTAAAATATATTTCATTTGTTTTTGCTCCAATGGACTTTGCAAGCAACGCTCTTTGGTTCTCTACCTCTACCTTGTTGTCTGAACCAAAACCATAAACACTGGAAGGATTGCCATACCGCTCACCAAAAAAAGGAAGCATTGCATCTACTACTTCAGGTATCGTTTTTGTAGTTGCTGCGTTGTCCAAATAAACAAATCTGTCCATTTTTTTCATTCCTCCAATTTATCCTGTGATGTTATACAACACACACTGTAACTATCTGCTATTAATTGGTCTAACATAATTTGATCTACCGTTTGATTGATACTTTCATTTATCCTTTGCCACACATATTTTGTAACACAAGATTCTGCTTCCTTACAACCATCATCAACCATAGCGGAAAGCCCGATACAATCTACCGGTTCCAGTTTTCCTTCCAAAGCCCGCAATACGTCACCCACTGAAACAGCATGTAACTCTAGAGCCATCACATAACCACCTCCGGCTCCACGTATACTACGAACAATACCGGCTTTTTTTAACAATGACATCAACTGCTCTAAGTATCGCTCAGAAATACCTTGACGACTAGCAATACTCGTTATAGAAACGGGTGTTTTACCACCCATTTGTGCAAGATCAACCAATGCTTTTAGACCATATCTACCTTTTGTTGATAATTTCAAAGTATCACCCTCTCTACATAATAAACACCACCAAAACGCATGGTGGCAATCCCTAGTGATTCAATCCCTACTAATTTACTAGGATTTCTATAAATAAAGATAACACTTTTGTAAACTTCTGTCAAGATTAATTTCAATTTTAACTATTTATATTTTACCTCATAAGCCAATAAGGCCGCTATCGTCTTTGAATCTTCGATTTCCCCGCTGAAAATTTTCTCCTTTAATTCAACCATTGTATACGCCTCTAAATCAATAAACTCACCTGCATCCAAATTTTGCTTAGATGGTTTTAAATCCTTTGCCACAAATACCTCTATGCGTTCATTACAAAAAGCAACGGTTGTTCGCAAGGTAATCAACCATTCTAAGTTTTCACTGCGAAAACCGGTTTCTTCTTCTAACTCTCGCTTTGCACAGTCTATACCGGCTTCTCCCACTTCATTCAGAGCCCCCGCTGGTACTTCTAAAGTAAACCGATCCAATGCATTGCGAAACTGTCGCACCATTAAGATTTTACCATCTTCTGCCACAGGTACAACTGCCGCTGCGCCTTTGTGGCTGATAAAATCATATATAACTGTATGATCTCCATCCACTTTAATGGTGTCTTGATAAAAATCTACAATAGATCCTTTATACTTCAATTCCCGATTGATTCGTTTGATTCGTGCATTCATATTCTAACCTTCCTTACTGTTCAATTTTTTGCAAAAAGCTTTCAATTCTACCAATCCCTTTGTCAATCGCTTTCATAGATATCGCATAAGACAAACGGATGAAATGAGGAAATCCAAAGTCCTCACAAGGTATCACTGCAACTTGAAAATCTTCTATCAGAATTTGAGCCACTTGATTTGCACTTTCTATTTTTTGTCCTTGATGTGATTTTTGTAACACTTTTGTGAAATCTAATAAAACATAAAAAGCACCTGCCGGTTCCAAAGCTTCTACATAAGGCATAGCCGTTACACGCTCATAGATATATTTTTTGCGTTCTGCAAAAGCTTCTTTCATCTTCACAACAGTGGACTGATCACCTGTTAATGCCTCTAAAGCGGCTTTTTGCGCAACGGAACAAGGATTCGAAGTCTGGTGACTCTGAATGCCACCCATAAGCCGGGCAATTTCCACACTAGAGCCTGTATAACCAATCCGCCAACCCGTCATAGCGTAACTTTTTGACAAACCACTGCAAGTAATGGTTCTCTTATAAATTTCATCTCCCAAACTAGCAATACTAACATGCGCATGGCCACCATAAGTCAGTTGCTCGTACATTTCATCGGATACGATATAAAAATTTTTTTCGATTGCAACCTTTGCAATTTCGGCCAATTCTTCTTTTGTATATACCATGCCTGTCGGATTGTTTGGAGTATTAATGATTACTGCCTTTGTCTTACTCGACACTGCGTCAGAAATCGACGACGCAGTCACCTTATACCCGATTTCTTTTTTTCCATGCACATAAACGGGAACCCCACCGGAAAGTCTTACAAGCTCGGGATATGTTAACCAATATGGTACCGGTATAATCACCTCATCACCCGGGTTTAACAATACACCAAAAATATTACTCAAAGAATGCTTGCCGCCATTACTAATCACAATCTGACCAGCCGTATAATCCAGGTTGTTATACATCTTAAATTTGGCACTCACAGCTTCTCTTAACTCTATAATGCCACTAGCAGGGGTATACCTAGTGAAACCGTCACGGATAGCTTGAATCGCCGCCTCACATATATTCTCCGGTGTATTAAAGTTTGGCTCACCGGCAGCAAAACTTACAACATCCAATCCCTCTGCCCGCATGGCCTTGGCTTTCGCAGTAATGGCCAACGTTGATGACGGCTTTACACATAATGCTTTCTCTGATAATGATAATGGCATAACGTTTCCTTTCCTTGAATCTAAACGCAGATACATCTTATTATAAATGAAAAACCCTTACCCGCCATGACAAAGCATCTCTTCTTCATCTCATGTTGGATAAGGGCCATAACGTTTTCAACTTAATTTATTTCGCGTACTCAGTTACCCGTGATTCACGAATCACATTTACTTTTATCTGACCGGGATATTCCAACTCGAACTCAATCTGTTTGGCAATATCTCTGGCAATCAGCACCATGTCATCATCGGACACAGCTTCTGGAACTACCATCACTCGAATCTCTCTACCTGCTTGAATTGCAAAAGATTTATCAACACCTTTGTGCTGATTTGTTATTTCTTCTAACTGTTTTAATCTGTTGGTATATGTTTCTAATGCTTCTCTTCTTGCGCCCGGTCGTGCTGCCGAAATTGTATCTGCGGCTTGTACGATACAGGCAATCAAAGATGTTGGCTCAACATCGCCATGATGTGATTCTACAGAGTTTATAACCACTGCAGATTCTTTATACTTCCGACATAGTCCCACACCTACTTGTACATGAGAGCCTTCCACTTCATGGTCAATGGATTTCCCAATATCATGGAGTAAACCGGCACGTTTGGCCAAACGAACATCCAAGCCTAACTCTGCCGCCAATAAACCGGATAGTTGAGCAACCTCAACAGAATGCTTCAAAGCATTCTGTCCATAACTGGTTCTGAATTTCATCCTACCCAATAAACGAATCAGCTCAGGGTGAATCCCCGGTACGCCCACATCAAGAGCCGCTGCCTCGCCTTCTTCCCGCATAACAGTTTCTACTTCTTTTTGTGCCTTTTCAACCATCTCCTCAATTCTGGCCGGATGAATCCGCCCATCTACAATGAGACGCTCTAGGGCAACTTTCGCCACTTCTCTACGAACCGGGTCAAAACCTGACAAAACTACCGCCTCCGGCGTATCGTCTATAATCAACTCAATCCCAGTTAGGGTTTCAAGGGTTCTGATATTTCTTCCCTCTCGTCCAATGATTCGCCCCTTCATTTCATCATTCGGTAAAGGCACTACGGAAATCGTAGACTCAGCAACATGGTCGGCGGAGCACCTTTGAATAGCACCAATCACCAACTCTTTCGCTTTTTTCTCTGCCTCTTCCTTGGCATAAAGTTCCATATCTCGAATCAATTTTGCAGTGTCATGTTTTACATCATCTTCAACAGTTTTTAACAAATACTCTTTTGCTTGCTCGGAGGTGAGACCTGAGATTTTTTCTAGTTCCTGTACACGTTGTTGACTTAGTTCTTCAACCTTGACCTCACGCTTTTTCAATTGCTCTTCTCTTGTGACGTACTTGTTTTCTCGATTTTCAAGTACTTCCGACCGCTTTTCAATTGACTCTTCCTTGGAAAGAATACGCTTTTCATAGCGTTGTAGCTCTGTTCTTCTTTCTTTGGCTTCTTTTTCTAGAATATTCTTAGTCCGAATAGACTCTTCCTTAACTTCTAGTAAGGCCTCTTTCTTTCTGGCCTCTGCTGTTTTCACAGCATCATCAATTATCTCTCTAGCCTTAACTTCCGCATTGCCAATCTTAGATTCCGCATTCTTCTTAATATTAGCTACGGTAAGCAAATGCACCACAATTGCAACGATCAAAGCGAGGGCTACGGCAATAACTATGACTATAGGTATTGGCACAGGAGCACCTCCTTGATTAAATTATTCATTGTATTTTTATATATACAACACATAAATGGTACTCTTTTTTGCCGATTCTGTCAAGTATTTCTCATGATTCTTACAAAACTATTACAAAACGGAACGCACGCAATCATAAGAAAAGCCTTTTCGCATCAGATAAGTATATATTTTGTTTCTATCTTTTTGTGTCGCAGTACTTGCATCATATCTTTTTTTCTCAACCAAATAACGTATCGCTTTCGCTTCGGCAACTTCATCATAACAAGAAGCAATTGCCTCTTCCAAGGTCTTTAAATCAATCCCCTTTTTTTGCAGCAAAACCTTGATTTCTCTCATACTTTTACGGTACATATGACCACGAATAAAACGAAGCGCATAAGATGCATCATCTAAATAAGAAAAAGACTTTACATAATCTATCGCCACATCAATCACATCTTCCGGATATTTACCCTCTGCCAATTTTCGCCGCAAATTGTCCTCCGTACGATTCCTTTTCTCCAATAAATGTAACGCTCGTTTTTTTGCTCGTTTTTGTAATATTTCCGTTTTAATCAGTTCCATATCTTCTGCCGAAATTTCACGGCCAACTTCTATGGCAAAACGAGAAAGCTCCCGTTTGTACAATATAAACGAAAGCCTTTCTTCTAAAATAATTTCAAATCTGGTTTTGCTTATTTCAACAATCTCAACCACCACCATTTATGCTTTTCCCGTTAATTTTAAACTTTCCTCTATTTTACTCTCTCTTTTTACTTTTGTATCCTTTTCGGTTTTTACCGCTTTGTTTTCTTTTGTTTCATCCTCTTTTTTTGACTCGGCCTCATCAGCACTCCCGTCAAAATTGTAATGCCCACGTACCTTTTTATCTATTTCTTCTAATACTGCAGCATGTGTTAAAAGATATGTTTTGGCATTTTCCCGACCTTGACCGATTTTTTCACCTTGATAAGCATACCAAGCACCACTTTTTTTCACAATGTCCACATTGGTTGCTAAATCCAACACATCACCCTCTTTAGAAATGCCGCGTCCAAACATGATATCAAACTCCGCTTCTTTAAAAGGAGGTGCAATTTTATTTTTTACCACTTTGATACGGGTACGGTTTCCAACCAACTCTCCACCTTGTTTTAACTTTTCAATGCTACGAACATCCAAACGCACAGAAGAATAAAACTTTAACGCACGACCACCTGTGGTCGTTTCCGGACTACCAAACATAACACCAACTTTTTCTCTCAATTGATTAATAAAAATAACAATACAATTTGATTTACTAATAATCGGAGTTAACTTACGTAATGCCTGTGACATCAAGCGTGCCTGTAAACCAACATGACTATCGCCCATATCCCCCTCGATTTCTTGGCGCGGCACAAGGGCTGCCACTGAGTCAATCACGATAATATCTATGGCACCTGAACGCACCATAGTCTCACAAATCTCCAATGCCTGATCTCCGCTGTCCGGTTGAGAAATATATAAGTCATCAATATTGACCCCGATTTTCTTTGCATAAACAGGGTCTAAAGCATGTTCCGCATCAATAAATCCGGCAATCCCGCCTCTTTTTTGTACTTCTGCAATCATATGTAAGGTCACCGTAGTCTTACCACTGGACTCAGGACCATATATCTCAACAACTCGACCTTTTGGAATGCCACCTAACCCCAATGCCAAATCTAAGCTCAAACAACCTGTAGAAACAGTTTCTACGGAGGGTATGCTGTCGGGATCACCAAGACGCATCACTGCACCCTTTCCAAAATCCTTTTCTAATTTAGCAATGGCGGCGTCTAGCGCTTTTTTCTTTTCTTCTGTAATCTTCAATATGTTTTCCTCCAATCACGAACAAAGGTTCGTATCCTTTGTTAATACTATTACACTTTTACCTACTTGTCAATCATTAATTTTTGCAAAAAGGAATTTTTTTGAAATAGACCGAAAAAGAATATTCGAAACGTCTAATCATTTTTGAAATTCATACTCATTTTAACATAGGACGTTCCTTTAGACAACATCCAGTTCTCTAAAGAAAACGCCCTTATTTTTTCATCTATTATTTATATATTTTTTATTGTGCTACATCTCTAATGCTAAAACTTAAACGACCCATTTTATCTTTACCCAGACACACGCATTTTACCATTTGCCCCATGGTCAATACATCTTCTACCTTATTGACACGCTCCTTGGCAATTTTTGAAATGTGAACCATACCCTCTTTGCCCGGTGCAAACTCTATAAATGCCCCAAAGTCTTTGATGCTTACAACCTTACCTTCAAACACCTGTCCGGCCTCAAAGTCAGTTACAATGATTGCAATTATTTTTGCCGCTTCTTCCATTTGCTCTTTGTCAACGCCGCAAATAGATACCGCACCTTCATCACTGATATCAATCTTAACACCTGTTTGCTCAATGATTGTATTGATTGTTTTACCGCGTTGTCCTACCACATCACCAATCTTTTGTGGATCTATGTGCATTTGAATAATCTTAGGCGCATACGCGCCAACCTCTGCTCTTGGTTCAGAAATCGCTTGATTCATATTTTCCAAAATCGTAGTTCTTGCTTTTTTCGTAACCGCAACCGCACCCTCAATAATGGCTTTTGTCAAACCATTGATTTTAATATCCATTTGAATCGCCGTAATACCATTGTCCGTACCGGCCACCTTAAAGTCCATATCTCCAAAGAAGTCTTCCAATCCTTGGATATCCGTCAACAACAAGTAATCCTCCTCCGTATCTCCTGTTACCAAACCTGCGGAAATACCGGCAACGGCAGCCTTAATCGGTACACCGGCAGCCATCAGGGAAAGACTGGATGCACAAGCACTGGCTTGAGAAGTTGAGCCATTTGATTCAAATGTTTCAGAAACAGTACGAATGGCATAAGGAAACACATCTTCACTAGGCAATACCGGCAATAGTGCTTTTTCTGCCAAAGCACCATGACCAATTTCCCTACGCCCCGGACCTCTGGACGGCCTCGTTTCTCCCACCGAATAAGATGGGAAATTATAATGATGCATATATCTTTTTGCTGTTTCCGCCTCATCCATACCATCAATACGTTGGGCTTCTGACAACGGAGCCAAAGTTGTAATGGTACAAATCTGCGTTTGTCCTCTGGTAAACATACCGGAGCCATGCACCCTTGGAATCAAATCAATTTCAGATGCCAAATACCTTACTTCATCAATGGCTCGGCCATCCGGACGTTTATGATCTTTCAGAATCATCTTGCGAACCGTTTTCTTCTCGTATTGATATAAAGCCTCACCCAAAGAGGATAACCATTCTTCATTATCCGAAAACGCCGCTTCCAATTTTTCACGAATCACTTTCATATTGTTTTGACGTGTTTCTTTGTCATCTGTAAAAACAGCTACTTCCATTTCTTCTGGTGTTGCAATTTCTTTGATTGCCGCAAAAAGTGCTTCCGGCACAACACAACTTGTATAGCTATGTTTCTTTTTGCCGCACTCTGCTACGATTGTTTCAATAAAAGCAATCACTTTCTGGTTCATATCATGGGCAGCAAAAATAGCTTCTAACATCTTATCTTCCGGCACTTCATTGGCACTTGCCTCTATCATAACGATTTTTTCCTTTGAGGAAGCAACCGTCAATGCCATATCCGAAGCCTCTTTTTCACTAGCTGTCGGATTGTATACGAATACACCATCTACCATACCAACTTGTGTCATGGCAATGGGTCCGGCAAACGGAATATCGGAAATACTAGTCGCAATCGCCGAACCAAGCATCGCTGTCAACTCAGGACTACAATCTTGATCTACTGACATCACCAAACTCTCTAAGGTAACATCATTGCGATAATCATTGGGAAATAGCGGGCGCATCGGGCGATCAATCACACGACAAGTCAAAACAGCATTTTCCGACTGCCTACCCTCTCTTTTGTTAAATCCACCCGGGATTCTACCAACTGCATACTGCCTTTCATTATACTCTACACTAAGTGGGAAAAAATCAATTCCCTCACGTGGTTTTTCACTCGCCGTCGCTGTACTCAACACCGTCGTGTCGCCATAATGCATCAATACCGCACCATTGGCTTGCTTGCCGACTCTGCCGACGTCTACGCAAAGCTTTCGTCCTGCTAAATCCATCTCAAATTTCTTATACATTCTATTCTCCTTTTCCATGTGGCGAATGTTTCTTTGATTCGCTTGAAATTTGGGCAATTTCCCGAAACTACTAAAAAACACAGCAATACTTCTCCTTGATTTTACTGCTATTTTTTTCAGTGGTCTCGGACTATGTAAAAAATTGCCGATAACCATGCAATTATAGCACAGAAATGGAGCTGTTACAACAGCTCCACTTCTAAACGCGTTCTATTGGCTTGTTTTTCTTTATTTTGCATGCTTCGCAGCTATCAAAGCCGCATCATAATCCGGATGATCCGTTACTTCCGGAACATATTCCGCATAAACAACCATACCTGTTGAATCAATCACAAACACAGCTCTTGTTAGCAAACGATGTTCTTTCATTGTCACGCCGTAAGCCTCACCCACAGACAAATCTTTATGATCTGATAAAGCAATGATATTATCCAATCCCTCTGCAGCACACCAACGCCCTAAAGCAAAAGGCAAATCAACACTAACCGTCAATACCTTTCTGTCAGCAATCGCATTTGCATCTTCATTAAAACGGCGGGTTTGTATCGCACATACGCCTGTATCAACCGATGGAACAATACTTAATATACGTACAGTACCGGCAAAATCCGCCAGTTTTACCGGACTCATATCCTTATCCATAACTACAAAGTCAGGGGCTCTATCACCCACTTTAATTTCCACATCAGGTAATGTGACCGGATCTCCGGCAAATGTCACTTTTTTCATGTTCATTCTCCTTTATGATTTTAGATGGCTGAAAAAATTCTCTATGCACACTATTATAGCATGTTTTTATTACATGTCTATCCACAGTTATAATTTTGCACTTACCAATTTTGGTCGAAATCCTGCCTGCCCCAACGCATCCAATATTTCTTCTTTGTGCTCCGTCCCAAAAGCCTCCAATGTAATCCGCAATTCCACAGCCGCATTCCGATTGGTATTCACAAATTGATTGTGCTCCAACTTAATCACATTGCCTTTGACCCCGGCGATCACACTGGCCACCCGCACCAATTCACCGGGTTTATCCGGCAACAAAACAGATACCGTAAAAATACGATTCCGTTGTATCAAACCATACTGAACGGTAGATGCCATCGTAATCACATCCATATTTCCGCCACTTAATACACTCACAACCTTTTTTCCTTTACAATCCAATTGCTTTAAGGCTGCAACTGACAATAATCCTGCATTTTCCACCACCATTTTATGATTTTCCACCATATCCAAAAAAGCACCGATTAATTCTTCGTCCTCTACCGTGATGATGCGATCTACATGTTCTTGCACATAAGGTAAGCTCAGCTCTCCAATGGTTCGTACCGCAGTACCATCAGCAATGGTGCTGATATCATCCAATTCTACCACATGACCGGCTTCTAGGGAGGCTTTCATACTGGCAGCTCCCACCGGCTCTACTCCAATGACTTTGATTTTTGGATTCAGCATTTTTGCCAATGTAGAAACACCCGCAATCAGTCCGCCGCCGCCAATGGGAACCAATATATAATCAACCGTTGGTAATTCTTGTACAATTTCCATCGCAATCGTACCTTGTCCCGTGGCAATTTCCAAATCATTAAAAGGATGTACAAAGGTATAACCATACTCTTCTGCCTGGACTCTGGCATGTTGATAAGCCTCGTCATAAACATCTCCATGCAAAATCACCTCTGCCCCAAAGCTTTTGGTGCGATTTACTTTAATCAAAGGTGTAATGGTAGGCATCACAATATGGGCTTGACAAGCAAAACGGCTTGCTGCATAAGCCACCCCTTGGGCATGGTTACCTGCCGAAGATGTAATCAAACCACGTTCCTTTTCTTCTTTTGACAAGGTGCTAATCTTATAAAATGCTCCCCGCACCTTATAAGAGCCTGTATGTTGCATATTCTCAGGCTTTAAATAGACTTTTCCACCTGTTTGTTCACTTAGATATTCACTAAATACCAACTTCGTCGGATAAACCGCCTGCTTAACAACTTCCATTGCCTCTTCAAATTTTTCTAATGTTAACATAAACCCATTCCCTCTTGATTAAAACCAACAAATTCAACTGCCCTATTCGTCACGATAAAACAACGCATTTACAAATTCATCCGCATTGAATTTTTGCAAATCTTCTATGTTTTCTCCTACACCAATGTATTTCACAGGTATTCCCAATTCCGCTTGTATCGCCACAGCAATACCACCTTTTGCCGTACCGTCCATCTTTGTTAAAATCGCCCCTGTAATATTGGCCGTTTCATTAAATTCCTTTGCTTGTACCAGAGCATTTTGTCCTGTCGTTGCATCTAAAACCACCAAAGTCTCTCGGTATGCATCCGGGTATTCTCTATCAATCACACGGTTGATTTTGCTCAATTCATCCATTAAATTCTTTTTGTTATGTAAGCGTCCGGCCGTATCACAAAGTAAAATATCCGCTTTTCTTGCTTTTGCGGCGGCCACTGCATCAAAAATAACCGCTGCCGGGTCTTGCCCCTCCTGCCCTCCTACCATATCTACATCTGCACGATTGGACCATTCCCGCAATTGCGCTACCGCCGCTGCCCGAAATGTATCCCCGGCGGCGATTACCACTTTTTTCCCTTGTGCTTTAAACTGACCGGCCAATTTACCAATGGTAGTCGTTTTACCAACTCCATTGACACCAATTACAAACAAAACAGATGTCCTGTCTTCAAATTCATAAGCATTGTCTGCCAAACGCATCTGTTCCTGAATCGTATCTATTAAAAGCTGGCGACATTCTATCGGCTCTTTGATTTTTAATGCTTGCACCTTGTCTTGCAATGCTTCAATAATCACTTGGGTTGTATGAATACCGATATCACCCATAACCAAAATTTCTTCTAATTCTTCATAAAAATCATCATCAATCTTAGAAAAACCACTGAACATACTGTCAATACTTGACACGATTTGATTACGTGTTTTTTCCAAGCCCGATACCAAACGGCCAAAAAAACCTTGTTTCTCCATATTAATTTAGCTCTCCTTCCAATAAATCTACAGACACCAGTGTTGACACACCTTTTTCTTGCATGGTAATACCGTATAAACGGTTTGCTGTTGTCATCGTTCCTCTACGATGTGTTATGGTAATGAATTGCGTATTGTGCGAAAGCTTATGAAGATATTTTGCAAAACGTATCACATTGGTATCATCCAAAGCTGCTTCAATCTCATCTAAAACACAAAAAGGTGACGGTTTTAAATTTTGAATGGCAAATAATAAAGCAATGGCCGTCAAAGCTTTCTCCCCGCCGGAAAGTTGCATCATATTTTGCAATTTTTTCCCCGGTGGTTGGGCAATGATTTTAATACCTGCATCTAGGACATCCATTTCTTCCATCAACTCTAATGTAGCGATTCCGCCACCAAACAATTCTTGAAAAACTTTGTCAAATTCTTTCGATATTAAGGCAAATTGGGCTTGAAACTGCTTGCGCATAGCCACATCCAACTCTTCAATAATCTGCACCAACGTTTCTTCTGCATCAACCAAATCATCATGTTGCTCCTTTAGAAACGTATAACGTTCCGATACACTTTTATATTCTTCAATGGAATTCACATTCACATCACCCAATTTTTTAATCTCAGAACGAATCAATTGAATCTGTTTTTTCATAAAAGGCAAATCAATCAAACTTTCATCCCGCAATTCCAAACCATGATTATAAGTAAGCTCATACTCTTCCCACATATAATTAATTTGTTTTTCTACGTTTTCTTCGTAATTTGCCCTGCGGCTGGTCAAACGATAATTTTCCTTGTCTAATTCAGCCATATGTTTTGAAAGGTCCTCACGTTTTTCCAAATATTTCTTATACTTTTTACTCAATGCCTCTTTCTCTAATATTTGCCCTTCTATTTCCACTTGAATTTCCACAATCAACTGATTGGCATCTTCAATGGCACTAGATAACGCCGCGATCTTTTCTTCTTTTTCATTGGCCTGCACATAGCTATGGTTTTTATTTTCCTTTAATTTCGTAAGTTCATCCTGATGCTTTTGCATTTCCTCATTGATACGATTCATATTTTCATTGATATGACCATTTCGTTGTTCCAAGCCTGCATAAACAAGATGAATCTCTTCCGCTTGCTTCATTTGTGTACTTTCAATGTCCCGATCCTTTACAAGGGATTGCTCTAAAACCGCTACTTCCTTACTTAGCTTCTCTTCTAACACTTCTGACGTTTCCAATTCAACTTGAATGGATTCCGCATTGTCTACATTATCCGCACATTTCCTTTCCACTTGCCCCAATTCTGCCTTTATTGCAAGATACCGCTTTTCCTCTCCAAGAACATGATTTTTCACCTGCTCTAATTTCAAAGAAATTGTATTTTGATTCACAGACTCACGGCTTTTTTCTTTCTGAACATCTTCCAACTCTTGATAACATTGACTCCGTTCATCTTTTATTTTGGCAAGCTCTTTTGTTTTTTCGGCAAGTTCTACTCTGAGCTTTTGAATGGTTCCTTCAAATTCTTCGATTTCACGTCGCCGACTCAACAAGTTGCTGCTATTACGAAAGGCGCCTCCTGTCATAGAACCACCGGGATTAATCAAGTCACCCTCTAAAGTAACAATACGCAAAGCGTGTCGGTATTTTCTACCAATTGAGATTGCATCATCAATGTGTCTCACCACCAAGGTACGCCCCAGTAATTGTTTTGCCAAACCTAAGTAACGTGTCTCCACAGTCACTAAAGTATGCGCCAAACCAATCACACCCTCTTCCTTTAAAGCCTGTTGATTGGGAAAATTTCCACCTCCTGTCATGGAGGTCAAAGGCAAAAAGGTTGCACGACCCAATTTATTTTGTTTCAAATAAGCAATGGTTTTTTTGGCTGTTTCTTCCGTATCCGCAACAATATTTTGAATGCTACCACCCAATGCTGTTTCCACCGCCAATTCATAATCTTTTTCAACCTTAATAATATCAGCCACCACACCCAATAAACCGGGATTGCGTTGATTTCCGCTCATGATTTTTTTGATGCTATTGCCATACCCCTCATAACGTTCCGTAATATTTTTCAAAGATTCTAAACGGGATTCCTCACGATGAAAAGCGGTTTCACCAATACGCAACTGGGTCTGACAACTTGCAATAGACCCTTGTAATGTTTCGATACGACTCTCAATCTCACGACTCAAAGTAGCAAACGCACTTATCTTTTCATTGCTTGTTTTTAAGCCTTTTTCTAAATCTTGCATCTGTCTTTGATGCTCGCCACGCTCCAACTCTATTTTTTGCAAGCGATTGCCCAACTCGTCCTTTTGGCCAAGCAATTGATACTTTGTTGTTTCTAAATGTTGGATCTGAGCCTTTGTGCCGGCACGATTGTTTAAAATACTATAAATCTCACCTTTATGCTGATCTATCTTTTCACTATCTTCCGCAATTTTACTTTGAATCTTTACTAACTCCGCCTTTAATCTTTCATCTTTTACATGAACCTCTGAGAGCTGTACCCGCACTGCTTTTTGCTCTTCTTCTAAAATAGTCTTTTGTTCGGCTCTTTCCTGCAACTCCGTTTGAATCGTATTAACACGACTATTATAATGCGCATCATTTAAATGAGCCATTTTTATCTGCTCTTTTAAAACTTCAATCTGACCTTCCAGTTGTTGTTTTAAAAGCTTTGTGTCATTTAATTGGGTTTTCACCTGCTCAACGGCTACTTCACTTGCTTCAATCTCTTCTTCTACTGCCTCATAGTCAGATTTCATCTCCTGATGTTTCTTCTCTGCCTCACCTAACTCCCGGGTTGTATTGGCAATGTCTGCTTCTAATGCCCGAATCAAATCTTTTAAACGACCCGTCTCCAATAGAAACATATTGATATCATATGTTTTCAGTTCTTCTTTTTTCTTTAGATAAGCTCGTGCAACCGTTGATTGTTGCTCCAGAGAAATGGCTTGTTTTTCCAACTCTACCAAAATATCATTCACTCTTGTTAAGTTCAAACGCTCTTCTTCTAACTTTTTTAAAGATTGATTTTTCCGTCGCTTAAATTTAACAATACCCGCCGCTTCATCAAATAACTCCCGACGTTCTTCAGGCTTTCCACTCAATATTTTATCAATTTGACCTTGCCCTATAATCGAATAACCCTCTTTGCCTATCCCTGTGTCATAAAACAATTCATTGATGGTTTTCAACCGGCAGTTCACACCATTTAAAAGATATTCACTTTCACCGGAACGGTATAGCTTTCTGGTAACCGTCACTTCTTTATAATCTATGGGCAAAATGCCATCGGAATTGTCTAACGTAATAGCTACGCTTGCATAACTCAAGGGCTTACGATTTTCTGTACCGGAAAAAATAACGTCCTGCATATTACCACCACGTAGTTGCTTGACCCGTTGTTCACCCAAAACCCAACGGACAGCATCAGCCACATTACTCTTTCCGCTTCCATTTGGCCCAACGATACCGGTAATGCCCTCATGGAATTCAAATTTAATTTTATTGGCAAAGGATTTAAAACCCTGCACATCAATACTTTTTAAATACATGTTTCACCTATCTATTCTTTTCTTTTAGGCATAATATCGCCTTGTATGCCGCCTCTTGTTCTGCGGCCTTTTTTGTCTTTCCTTGACCTTGCCCCAACACCTGATCATCAATTTGTACTTCCACTGCAAAGATTTTGTTGTGATCAGGTCCTTCTTCCCGAATCAAATGATACACAATTTTTTGTTCCCCTTTTGCCTGTAATATTTCTTGAAGAATAGTCTTGCTATCATAAAAGAGTTTTTTATTTTCTATGTCATTAAGCACAAAGGCTTTCACAAACTCTTTTGCACTAGTAAAACCACCATCCAAATAAAGGGCTCCAATCAAAGCCTCCAAAGCATCAGAAATAATAGATTCCCGATTGCGGCCACCTGTGGCACATTCACCACGACCTAATAATAAAAAAGAACCCAGACGCATTTCTCTGGCACAATGAGCCAAAGAAGATTCACAAACCAAACTGGCACGTATCTTGGTCAATTCTCCCTCTAATACATGTGGCAAATCACTATATAAAAACTCACTGGTTACCAACTCTAATACAGCATCTCCTAAAAACTCCAAACGCTCATTGGATTCAAATTTTTCTAATTGCTTTTCATTGGCATAAGAACTATGGGTCATTGCCTGACATAAAAGTGCCGGGTTTTTAAACGTATAACCGATACGCTCTTCCAAGACTTTTAGAAGTTTCTTTATCATATCAACATTTCTCCTTGCTTTCCTTACAACTATAAAGAGGCTGTTACAAAATCAGCAACAACCTCTCATTCTCATTAATCTGCAACTGCCTTAATTTGATTGACTGCATCTTGAACGGTCGCAATCTTTTCTGCCTCTTCCGCATCAATCTCAATATCAAACTCTTCTTCAATCCCCATGATGATTTGGAAAATATCTAATGAATCCGCTCCTAAATCATCTACAAAGGTGGTTTCCGGCCGAATCTCCTCCTTAGAAACGTTTAACACATCGGCAATAATACTTTGTAACTTTTCAAATTCCATAACTTTCTTCCTTTCCGTTTTCATTTTCGTTTTTTATTCTTCTGTTTTTTGAATTGCCACTTTTATCTTTTCATTAATCTTTTCTTCATTGAACTTGACGCATTGAAGAATACTATTGGTAATTTCACCAGCTTGGGAGCTGCCATGACTTTTTACCACCAAACCATTTAAACCCAAAAATGGAGCTCCGCCATATTCTGCTGTATCAAAAGTTTTTAAAGTGTCTTTTAATGCCGGTTTTACCAACAACGCACCCATCTTACTACGAAATGTAGACATCATACCTTTTTTAATCAAAGAAATCAAGGTCGCTCCTACTCCTTCATAAAGCTTTAAAATAACATTCCCCACAAAACCCTCACAAACAATCACATCAAAGTCACCTGACGGAATGTCTCTGGCTTCCGCACTACCAACAAAGTTTATCTCCTTGTTTGCTTTCAACAAAGGAAAGGTTTCTTTCACTAGGGCATTTCCTTTCTCTTCTTCGGCACCGTTGTTCACAATACCAACTTTCGGGTTTTTAATCCCCATGATGCTTTCCATATAAATGGAACCCATCTTCGCGAACTGCACCAAATGACCCGCTCTCGCATCTACATTGGCACCACAATCAATCAATAATGTCACACCTTTGGCCGTAGGAATCAAAGGTGCTAAAGGTGCACGTTCCACACCCTTGATACGTCCGACAATCACCTGACCACCTACCAACACCGCTCCGGTATTACCCGCAGTAACCAAAGCGTCAGCTTTACCTTCCTTGACCAACTTCATCGCTACCACCAAAGAAGAATCTTTTTTCCTCTTAATCGCCAGCACCGGCGCTTCCGAAGTTTCAATCACCTCTGTCGTTCCAATACACGTCAACTGTTCTTTCGGATAGTTACCGGCAGCCAAAATCGGCTCTATCTTTTGCAAATCCCCTGTCAACAAAACCTTTATATCCTTGGATCTTGAAACAGCTTCCATGGCTCCTTTTACGATTTCTGCAGGTGCATTGTCCCCACCCATCGCATCTACCGCCACAATTGTCATTTTAGACATCTCATTTCCTCCATACATTACTGTATCTAATAATACTAAACATCAAAAAAAAATTCAATAAGGAATTTTATTTATTTCTTAACAATTTATTTCTTAACAACGTTATTGCCTACAATCGCTAGTTTGGCAGAACTAATGTTCTGCTGTCGTTTATACACCTTGCTATGGCAGGGTTTTTTTATTGAAAAAAATTATTTTTATGATAATAAATAGTAGCGGAATGAGGCGAATTGT
>Ga0136643_10000448_pt1 | contig 45367 bp, 48 predicted proteins | sample TergutLab28metaG_FD_96883 | JGI IMG/M metagenome (GOLD analysis project Ga0136643, IMG submission 96883) | Labiotermes labralis P1 segment gut microbial communities from Petit-Saut dam, French Guiana - Lab288 P1 (version 3) (version 3) | ecosystem: Host-associated > Arthropoda: Insects >... | reverse complement strand
TTTACCTCTCTATCCATTCCCGAAGTGTTATAAAAGTGTTATAAAAGTGTTACAAAAGTGTTATTTTTTAAGGCGTATTTATGCCTATTTTATCAGCCGTAGCTTGGTTGGTTGCGGTACTTGAAAAAGATAATTAAGCTCCTCCGCTGCACTTTCTTTCTCTTTAGGCATAACCGAAATATATGTGTTAGCGGTTATATTGGTATTGGTGTGTCCTAGTAGCCTTGAAATTGTTATCAGTGGAACTCTTGCTTCAAATAGTAGTGTAGCGTAACTGTGTCGGATATTGTGAAAGGGGCGGTATCTTACCCCAGCTCTTTTTTGTAGTCGCTTCCATGCAGTCAATACATTTCTGCCATCAAACACCGTGCATACTTCTGATGTGAAAAAGAAATTGTCCATCGAAAAAGACACACCAAGCACTGAATGCTTTTTCTCCTCATTGGCGAAATGGCTATGTAGGTCACTTATAAGGTATGATGGTATTGGCACGGTACGTATACTAGATTTTGTTTTGGGTGCTTCTGCCACGGTGATATATTGGTGGTTGCCGTCAGCATCAAATTGTTTTACGCTTTTAATGGATTGATTGACGCTAATAGTACCATTATCCAAATCAACATCTCCTACACGAAGCCCCAAAAGCTCCCCTCTCCTTAATCCTGTAGCAAGTCCTAGTTGAAAAATCACCCTCAATGTGCCGTCTGATTTTTCAAGAATTGCCTGTATTTCTTCATGGGAGTAGGGGTCGATAACCTCTTTAATTTCACTTGCATTAGACCCCTTCGGTATAACTAGCCTTGTGCATGGATTTTTCAAAATATAACCTTCATCCAATGCGTAATTAAAAAACTTCCTTAAAAGCTTATTTAGGTTAAAAATCTGGTTACTGGTGAAACCATTGCTTGAAAGGTTGTTGTAATAGGTTTGCAAATACAGGCGTTCTATTTTATGCACTTTCAAAATTGCAAGCGGGGTATCTTTGACATAATTCCGAAAGACACTTTCGTATCTGTCAAATGTGTTGTGGCTGGCTTCGATTTTAACCACATTAAATAACCAAATATCCATTAACTTACTAATAGGCATTTCGTCGAAGTCTAAATTCAGTCCATTTTCGAGATTACTCAAAAACTCATCTTTCTTAGAAGTGGCTTCGGCTTTTGATTTACCGTAAAATTGTTTGCGGATGGGTGTGCCGTCTGATTTGTGACCAATTGTTGCGGATACTCTAAAATAATCTTTGCCTGTGGCTGTGGTGAAATTAGTTTTTCTCGGCATTTCTGCTCCACCTCACTTTCAAATTTGGGTCGTACAAATAGTTATCATATTTTAGTAAGTTCTCAACGGATGCAAGTTTTTTTATGTCGTCCTTAAAAACATCACATTTTCCCATAAAACAATTTAATCTATCTTGATTATTTTTATAAGCAATATTGCTGTAAAATGAGTCGTAGACGCTCTTTTTACGATCGGCTTGTCTTTTTTTTATATTCTTTACGGCTGGCTCACACTCTTTATGCTCATAACTCTTATAAGGACTTTTGCGTTTACAGTATTTTTGCTTTAGTGTCTTTGTCGCAAAATACTTACCGCAGTGTTGACAAGGACTAAATTTATAACCCTTAGTGACTTGGTGAAAGAACACCGAGAAAGCAATTTCGGCAATATCTTTGCAAGTGTACTCATAATAATAACCACTGATTTCATCTTTGTTAAGCTCGGATTGTTTTTGAAACCTAAAATCCCAAGCAAAAATTTCGTGGGGTCGTTGTTTCAAGCCGTACCACACCTTTGTTGTAAAATTAAGACCATAGTATACTTTGATGTTTTCAAGTGTTTCCGAAGATAAATTTTCGTTATCAACGGAAGCGATTACCCTTTTTATTTCGTGCGGTGTGGTGTACCAACAAAGTTGATGGTGATTTGTTTTGAGGTAATTTGGTATAGCTTCTTGGAAAGCATGGCACGCATCTATTTGTTCTTGTAGTGTCGATTGGTTTTTGTCGGACTTATAAATCAATTCGTTGCCAAGGAAAAATGGGTGTGCCGTGCTTTTGGTTTCATAATATTTCTTCTTGCCGTCACTCACTCCCTCTAAAATTGTAGTGTTGATAAAGTCGCCCAAAACAGTATGTAGGTCAATGTCTGCTTCTTTTTCTGTGGGCAAAAAAAGAGTGGAGTCAGTGTCTTGCTGTACTTCTACTTCAGTTAGCTTGCAAGTTCCATTATTCCAAATTCTCAATTTATATTGGTTCATAAAGTAACGCCTCCTCAAAAAATGTTTCCTTTCAAATATATTATATCATAACAATTTAACTAAAGTCAATAGTCAATATTGTGTTATGATGGTTTTACAACAAAAAAGAAAGGGTGTAGTTATGAACAAACTATCGGAAGTCTTACAAGAGAGAAGGATGTCGAAACTCCAATTGGCTATAGGGGCGGGCGTAAACCCCAGCGACCTTTACTCTGCTATGAGTGGCAAAAAGCCATTCTATCCATCATGGAAAAAGCGTATTTCAATTTTCTTGGATATTAAAGAAAGTGAATTATTTGGGGTGAGCGGTTATGACGAATAAACGATACATAAACGTAGCAGAATTTCAACGCTTGACTGGATTATCTCGTCCGACCATCGAACATGGATGTCTGACTGGGCAAATTCGGGCAATCAAGACAGAAACAGGTCAATGGCGAATTGATGCCGACAGCAACACATCGAGCAGAGAAACTGCCACAATTTTAGAGCAGTTGAGCGAACAGAGCCGAATGCTTAGAGCCTTGGCGGGTCATTTGGGATTGGAGGTCGAAAACTATGTCAATTAAAATCGGCAACAGTCGCTTGCTGGAGCTTATTCCCACTGGTAGAGATAACGCTCGCACTGCCCAAGAAATATCTGATGTGCTAGGGTGGGGTCGTCGGGATTTCACAAAAGAGGTTGAGAAGTTAAGGTGTAAAGGTGTGGCAGTGTGTGCTTGTGCTGGAGGATACTTCCTTGCGGAAACAACTGAGGAGCTTGAAAATTATTGTAAGCGGTTTCGCAAGCGATTATCGGAAACTTCAAAAACCTTATTGGCACTAGAAAATCATAGCAAAAACAAAAACACCGTCGAGCAGGACGGTATTCAAGGATGTGTGTAACGCAAATGGGATTTAATTATCTGGAAAATGATGCCCCACCCATTTCGTGGGACGACCTTGATGTTTCCTTTGACACTGAAAACATTATACCACACCAAAACCCCGCAAGTCAACCCCAAAAGGAGCAAAAGCCCACCAAACCTCCAGCCAAATCCCAAGCGGAGATACTGCTGGGGTTGGTGGAAGCCTCTGGCATAGAACTTTTTCAAAGCGATACTAAGGATTTATATGCGGTAATTCCAATAAAAAACCACCGAGAGATTTGGTCGCTGGGTAGCAAGGATTTTGAAAATTGGCTCAACAAATTATTTTATGACACATTCAAAAAGCCTGTCAATAATGACGCTGTTAAACAAACAATGTCAGTTTTATCCGCAAAAGCTCAATTTGATAATCCAGAGCCAATAAAATTAGCTACACGTGTGACGGAACATGAAAGTGTGTTTTGGTACGACTTAACAAATCCGACTTGGCAAGCCGTTAAAATTACAGCGGGCGGTTGGGGAGTTTTGGACAATCCACCTATTTTGTTTAATAGATACAGGCATCAAACAGCACAACCTACCCCCGCTACAAGTGGTGATATTCGGAAAATCCTAAACCACATCAACATGAAAAAAGGACAAGAAATCCTATTCCTTTGCTGGCTGGCGAGTTGTTTTGTGCCTAACATTCCGCATCCAATTCCTATATTTTTTGGCGAGAAGGGCGCCGCAAAGTCCACCACGTGTAGCTTCTTGAAAATGTTAATTGACCCATCAGCTCTCGACACTCTCAAATTGCAAAATGATGAAAGGGCATTAACCGTCAACCTACAACAGCATTGGTTTTTGCCGTTCGACAACGTGTCGTACATAAATGATGAAACCAGCGACACTCTGTGTAGGGCAATTACAGGCTCTGGCATCCAGCAACGCAAGCTTTTCACTAATGGCGAGGACTGCATTTTCACCTTTAAGAGATGCTTGGCAATAAACGGAATTAACAATGTTGCTACTCGCCCCGACCTGCTTGACAGAAGCCTACTAATAGAATTGGAACGCATTTCAGAAACCGACAGGCGGGAGCTTGCTGAGGTACAAGCGGATTTTGATGCTGACCGACCAGCAATTCTAGGTGGCATCCTTGACACATTGGTAAAAGCCATGCAAATTCTTCCGACCGTTAAACTCGCTAAGCTCCCCCGCATGGCAGATTTTACTAGATGGGGTTACGCCATCGGTGAAGCATTGGGTGAAGGTATGGGGCAACAATTCCTTGATGAATATTCTGCTAACCGTGAAAGTCAAAATACCGAAGCTATAAATAGCGACCCAGTTGCTTTGCTGATTATAGATTTAATGGAGGGAATTGAAAAATGGGACGGCAAAGTATCAGAGTTACACAGTGTTTTATCAGATAAGGCACAGGACAATGGCATAAATGCAAAATCCAAATCATTCCCTCAATCGCCCAACCATCTTTCAAGAAGGTTGAGGGGGATTAAAAGCAACTTGGAAGCTGTAGGGATTACGTTTGAAATATATAAACAATCATCTGGCATGAACATCTCCTTGAAGGTGTCAAATCTATCTGCATTACCTGCACTATCTGCATAACCCGCTAATAATCAGGGTCACAGCCATGCAGATAAAAATAACTTACCTGCACACAACCCATAGTTACCTGCACACGATGCAGATAACTAAACCCAAAATGCAGATAACTTTAATTTACCTGCATACCCACAACCCGCTAAAAATGGGGCTTGTGCAGATAGTGCAGGTAATGCAGGTAAAATTGAAGCATCCAAGGGGGGCGGGTGTACGATAAGGGGGGATTTGACATGGAATAAGTGAGGTGGCGTTTACACTACCAATTTAGATAACTGGAGATAACGTGTTCATAGATGAAGGAGGTGTCTATAAATGAGCCAAAAAGTCAGTCACGAAGCGGTTATTTCAACACTTGTAAGCGGTGCGAGCATAAAAGAAGCAGCTAAGCTCCACGGCATCAGCGAGCGAACCCTACATAGATGGCTGGACAAGCCAGATTTTTCCTCCCAACTCGCACAAGCCCAGCGTGAAATATCTAAGCGTGTGATAAAATCTGTCATTCTAAAAGCCGAAAAAGCATCAGATGTTTTGCATGAGATTATGATTAATGCCAAAGTCAGTCCCCATGCAAGGGTGGCATCGGCTCGAACCCTGTTAGAATTCGCCTTTAAGGCGATTGACACTGTGGAAATATTAGAACGTGTTGAACAACTAGAAATGCAAGCAGAAAACGATAATAAAGGATGATTTAATGTCGAACATCAAAGTTAGAATAAAAAATCTTGAAGCAAACATTAGAAAAGCCAACTGGCAACCCGTGGCTATAGGCACTTTTGATGAAGATGGTAATTTTCGCTTTTGCAATAATCCCGAAAAACTATATTCGCCAAAGGAATTTGAAGCCTATAAAATCAAGCACAGTGTCGAAGTGATTTTCATAATGGATTTTGACAGAAAAGATTTTGTTGATGATGAAATTTTTGAAGAAGGAGAGCTAGAAGCGATTTTGGCAGAAGATGATGATTTTAAGGAGGTAATTAATAGTGACTAGACAGCCACACCAAACAAACGATATATATATTGTGCCACTCAACCTAAATTTTGAACGCATGAGGATTGACGCTGAAAGGAGAAGGTAAGAAACTTTTCGGCGTCAATACAAAGAATTTATTGACAGAGAAGCCGAGGAAAAGCGTGTTGCAGAGATGATACGTAAAACAGGCAAACGACCGCTTGTACCAATTATTATTCGTTAGGAGGATATAATTATGGAAAAGGAAATCAAAACTGCTGGAGATGCTTTGAAACATATTAAGAGTGACCCAGAAACGGAAGTGCTTTTTCTGCGTGAGGTTGTTAAGTGTCATGTAAAGGAGCGGAAGTGGTTGCGTGGGGTTATTGTTATGCTTTGTGGTGTCTGTGTTGGGTTGGGAGTTGGGTTGGGGATGGTTTTGGTGGGGATGGTTTAGGGAGCGGGTTCAAAACTATAGAAATTTTACCTTGACAATGGTTGTGGCTTGTGGTACAATGTCTTTAGTTTCAATGCGTTGAGTTGCGTTGAGTTGAGCAGGTTTTTTTGAGAGGGTGACTGGTGACGGTCGCTTTTTTATTTGTAGTTTGTACATAATCGAATTTTATATTGACACCATATACGCAACCATGATATAATATTATTGTGGAGGTGACATTTTGAGCCAATGGAACAAGTTAATTTCGGAAATACTAAAATTAAATAAAAGTTTGCGATTTGATGATTTAGCAAAAGCTTTGGGTAAGATTGGTTATGTTAGAGGTCAACCCAGAGGCGGTAGCAGTCACTACACATTCAGAAAGGCTGGCAAGATGCCGATTACACTACCAAAAGCAACACCCATGAATAAAGTGTATGTTGAAATGGTTAGGGACGCTTTGATTGAGCATGAAAGCGAGGTAGACAAGAATGATTAAAGACTTGAATTATTACATGGGTTTGAGTTATAAAGTGGAAGTTATCGAGGATAAAGAGGAAGGTGGATTTGTTTTACATTACCCAGAATTAACTGGATGTATCACTTGTGCAGAAACCTTGGAGCAAGGCTTTGAAATGCTTGAAGATGCTAAAGTGTGCTGGTTTACCGCTTGTCTTGAGGATGGAATACCAATACCAGAGCCAAGTAATGCGAATGAATATAGCGGTCAATTTAAGCTACGTATACCAAAGTCACTGCACAAGACGCTTGCCGAGCGTTCACGTCAAGAGGGTATTTCTATGAACCAGTATTGCCTGTATTTGTTAAGTAGTGGCACAAATGCTTCACGTGTCAATAATTTGGTGAACCATTGATTGAATATTTATAGTCTTAAAACAACAAAATTCCTCGGGTGTCTGTTGGGCATCCTTTTTTGTGGTAGCCTACCAAATCCCAAAGTATTATAAAAGTGTTATTCCAAGAAAAAAGCCCTCCAAGAAACCTTGGAAAGCCTTGATTTTACTAGCGGGAAAGGGACTTGAACCCCCGACCCTCTGGGTATGAACCAGATGCTCTAGCCAACTGAGCTATCCCGCCAAACTTTTTTCAACTTAACTATTATAATCCTTGCGATTTCATTTGTCAAGAGTTTTTTTGAAAATTATGAAGCCAAAAATTCCGCCGAGGGTGTTGTGGAGGATGTCCTCCAGCGAAAAAACCCCTCGGGATGTGATAAATTGGGCGGTTTCGATGAACAAGGTGGCTGATATACACAAAATTAAAAGCAGGTAAAACTTTGAAAATTTTCTCCAGATGGCGGGGGCAAGGAAGCCTAGGGGAATGAACATGGCAATGTTTAAGGCAATGCTTAGCACTTCCAAACGGGCAAGGTGGGCGGGGGCGTGGATGGCTCTTTGATATGATGCTATTGGGTTTAGTTCAAATTGGGCGAAAGGTGTGCCACGGAAGAAAAGCAGAGTTACGCACAACACCAAAGCCACATAAATCCAAAAGATTATTTTTAATTTAGTCAATTTCAATCACCGCCTTTTCCATTATATTACATTTCAAAATAAAAAACAAGCGGGTGTTGAATTATTTTTCTTGTTGGGTTATAATTAAATTATCTTAAAAACCTTCGGAGGTATTAAAATGAAAATCGCAAAAGAGTTTTACGAAAACAACCGAAAAAAGTTTGCGGACATCATGGAAAACAACAGTGTTTTTGTGATTTATTCGGGTGTGGCTCCTGTTATGCGTGGTGACAGGTTTTATGACTACAGTCCGCAACGCAACTTTTTGTATTTGACTGGTATTGACAAGCCTGGACTTGCTTTAATGATTCAGAAGAATGGAAAAGGTGAATTTGTCAGCCGTTTGTTTTTGGAGCGTTATGACGAGCATACTGCAAAATGGGACGGGGCGGCACTTACTAAAGAAAAAGCCACTGAACTTTCTGGCATAGAGGCATCGTCTTACATAGATGAACTTGACCACGCCATCGCCATGGCATTTGTCCGCTTGCGTCTAAAAACAATTTATATTGATATGGAAAATCGTAGCCTAAATGTGCCGAATACCCCAGATTTGGATTTGGCAAAACGTGTTGGCGAAAAATTTCCTGCCATTACACGGATTGATGCCCATCCTCTGCTAGGTGGGTTGCGCCTTGTTAAAGAAGCGGCAGAAGTGCCGATGATGCAAAAGGCTGTAGATGTATCAGCGGAAGGTTTTTACGCACTTTTGGACAATGCCAAGCCTAGTATGATGGAATATGAATTGGAAGCCCATTTGGACTATGTTTTCAAGAAAAACGGTTGCCGTAGGGCATTTAGCGTCATAATGGCATCTGGCATAAACGGCACAATTTTGCATTACCATGACAATAACTGCAAAATTGAGGATGGCGACCTTGTTTTGGTAGATTATGGGGCGGACTATGGATGGTACGCATCGGATATTACACGCACTTTCCCAATCAATGGCAAGTTTACTGACCGCCAGAAACAACTTTACAATATTGTTCTGGAAGGTGGCAAAATGGTTATTGATATGATTAAGCCAGGGATTAAATTTTCCAGCCTTAATGAAAAACTAAAGGAGTACTACGCAAAAGAGTTAAAGGCAATTGGACTGATTGAAAAAGACGAAGAAGTTGTTAAATATTTCTACCACGGCGTTTCCCATATGCTTGGCTTGGAAACCCATGATGTTGGTGGTGGCTCGACTTCCACTGACGGCGAGTTGATTATTGTGCCTGGTATGTACATTACCGTAGAGCCTGGGTTGTATGTAGCAGAAGAAAAAATCGGCATCCGCATCGAGGATGACATTTTGGTAACGGAGGACGGCAACCAAAACCTGAGTAAAGCCATAATTAAGGAAGTGGATGAAATTGAAGCCTATATGGCAAAAAGAACTAAAGCATAAAAAGGACACTGTAAGCAAGGTGGTTTTTCTGTATTGTCGGAAAAACCACCTTTCTCCTAAAGGTGAACTTTGTGAGGACTGCAAGGCATTGCTTACATATGCACATAAGAGGGCAGACCATTGCCCGCACATTGAAAAAGGTACTGCTTGCAGAAAGTGCAAGACACCATGTTATTCCCCAGACATGAAGGAGAAAATGCGGATTGTTATGGGATGGGGTGGCCCTAGAATGATGTTGTATCATCCCGTTGTTGCAATTCGTTATTTAATTAAGGGCTAGGTGATAAATATGGGCAAAAATGCAATCCAAATTGACCTTAGGCAGGCGAAGTTGTTTTTTGATGAATGGAAGCAAATGTGTGATGCTGACAACGGTGTGCTTTGGGGTTTTTCTTTGCATACGCCTCTTATGTTTATTGACGATGATAGGAATATTGTTGCTAACCAGCCCGACAAAGATGGGCTTTTACATTTGCAGGAGGATGTGTATGTGGGCAAGTTTCCTGCGGACAGACCATATTCTGCGACCGCCACAAGTTTTGGTGGCACGCACTGGGGTACTATACCTTGGCAAATGGTGTCTACTATTGACAAAGCAGAAGTTTTGCGGTTGATGTTTCACGAAGCATTTCATTGTATTCAGCCACCTGATTTTTTTGTGAAAAACGTCAACAATGGTCATCTTAATAACTTGGAAGCTCGTATTTCTATTTTATTGGAGATGTCGGCACTTTTATATGCTTTGGGTTGTGATGGGCAGAAGCGAATGGATGCTGTTAAAGCTGCCCTTTCCGCACGTCAGAAGCGTGTGCGTGATTTCGGTGATTTATCTGACGAAGCCTTCCGAGAGGTTATGGAAGGCACGGCAGTGTATACAGAAATTCGGATGGGGATGCCCGAAGAAAAACATTTGGATGAGCTTGCTGTGTATGTAAACAATGCTAAAAGCACCCCAATGTTGTCCACATATGCAGGATATTGTTTAGGTGCCTTATACTGCTTCGTGTTGGATAAATTTGATGAAGATGCACGCCGTGGGATGGGTTGGGATGCTAATATGGCGGAACTGTTGCGTGATGTAGCTAAAATTAATGATATACAAACTTTTGAAATGTTCGATTATACGCCATATGGATATAACACAATCATTGAAGAAGAAAAACAAAAAGCCGAAGAGAACACTCGCCGAATAAATGAAATTAAAGAAAAGTTTATTCATGGCTCCGTTTTGTCCATATATAGCGAGGGGCGTGCGTCCATCTCTGGACAAATGATTGCCGTGGAGGATTTAGGGATGGTTATGCGTGGAAAAGTCGACTATCACGGTGAGGCTGGCAATTTGGTGGCGGACGGTGGCGATGTGCTAAAGGTTCGCCAAGACCTTTGGAGGGTTTCTGCACAGGATATGGTTGCTGAGGGCAACAAATTAATCGGAAATGACTGGGTAATGAATTTTGTAGAAGATTTTGAATTATCACCTGATGGAGAGGGTGGAACAAATTGGATTTTAAGGAAGCGGATATGTACCAACCCTTAAAAAGTCACTTTCTGGGACTTGGTTTTGATGTTAGGGGCGAGGTTAAGGGTCTTGACATAGCCCTTGTGAAGGATGAACAAATTTGGGCCGTGGAGATGAAAAAGGGCTTTACCATGACGTTGATTTATCAAGCTCTTGACCGACAAAAGGCTGTAAACGCAGTATTTGTAGCAATACCACGTCATGTTTTTATGCGTCAGCGAGGTCATATTTTGCATATCTTAGAAAAGCTGTCGATGGGGCTTGTGACGGTTGCCATGGATAGTCCCGCAAAGCTTGTAGATGTGTATTTGATGCCCGACATTACCAGCGGGCGAAACACCAAGGCTTCCAAGGCTTTACTTGCGGAGTTTGCAGGGCGTAATTTTGATGATAATGTGGGCGGGTCTACTAAAACCAAGCTTTTGACTGCTTATCGTGAAAAAGCTTTGAAAGTGGCTTGTGCCTTGGAGGTGGTTGGGCAAGGGCAAGCCCCCGCCCTACGGCGGGATTTTGGTTGCCCTGATAATACATACAGTATTTTGAACATGAATTCGTATTTTTGGTTTAAGAAGGTAGCCAAGGGGGTTTACGAGCTTTCAGATGATGGCAAAAAGGCACTGGACGACCCTATGTTTGCCCGTGTGGTGGAATTTTACAGGAGGAATGATTATGCCAACAATAAGGTTGGAGAAGACCTATAATGTGCCGAAAGAAGCGGTTTGGGAGCATTTAGTGAATGATGAACTGCTGGGCAAATGGTGTATGCCTTGTACGGGTTTTGCACTGGAAAAAGGTCAAAAATTTGAATTTAATATACCGCCTAATGCCTTTTTTAGCGGTGTTTTCAACAACACATTGACGGACTTTGATGAATTTAGCCACCTGTCCTACAAATGCACGTCAACCAAGCCAAAGCTGGACACAACTGTTAAATGGGTGCTTTCTGAAACAGGTGGAAAAACCACTTTAACGCTGGAACATGGTGGTTTTAATCCATCCCAGTTTATGACGAAAGCCATGCTAAAAAGTGGCTGGAAAAAGATGATGAACCAGCATTTGGAGGCTGAATTATGCTAAATTATAATGACTTGAAGAAAAGTCCAGATGGAATGCCCACGCTAGAATCCATGATACCCGTAATGATGGCAATTGCCGTAAAGGAAAAAAGCTGGAATAACCGTGAATTTATTCGCATTGTAGCGGATGTGGTTGTGATGCCACCCGAAATACGAAACAAGCGATATGCCAGTGACAACGGAAATATAATCGAAAATAGGCTTAGCTGGGCAATGAGCCGTCTTAAAACCGCTGGTTTTGTCGCTAGCGTCCGCCGTGGATATGGTGAAATTACAGAGCTTGGGCAACAAATGTATGAAAAATATGGCTACAATCTTACCAACGACATTGTTGTCAACCAATCAAAATATATAGAGCATGAGCAGATGATAAAAGAGCGGAAAAAAGACGGCGAATATACAGCGGAAGTGACCGTTTACGAGGAAACCCATGATGAAATTATGTCTGCGGTCGAAAGCCGACATAAAGATGAAGTCGCAAACGAATTGTTGAAAAAAATTTATAGCCAAACACCGAGGTTTTTTGAACACTTAGCTGTCGAACTTCTTATCGCTATGGACTACAAAGGGCTTGATGGGTTTGCCCGTGTAACATCCGCCACCAAAGATGGAGGCATTGATGGGGTAATAAAACAAGACCCCCTAGGCATCGGGCGTGTATACATACAGGCAAAACGCTATCAAAGAGCTAACAAAGTTGGCAGACCCGACATTGACGCATTTTACGGTGCGTTAAGGCGGGAACGTGCTGACAGAGGCGTTTTTATAACTTCGTCCAGCTTTTCTAAGGAGGCGGAAGAGGCTGCCAAGGATTTTTCGATTGTCACCATTGACGGTATACAACTAACGGATTTGATGTTGCAGTACGGCGTTGGGGTCAAGGTGGAGAAAAGCTACCATCTATACAAAATTGACGAAGAATTTCTTGAGATGGAATAAGGTGATAACATGAATAGAAAAATTGGAATGTATAGTGCGATTATCAATTTCTGTGCCGTCACCCTGTTTGCGGTGTCTATGATATTTGGATTTGACTTTGGTGGATATTTGACAAGTATGTTTATTGCCCTAAGCTTTGTGCCGATGGTATGTGCATTTGTGGAGAAAGGTGGGGCGAAGGTTGCAGGCAAAACAGCCGTGGCTTTTGCGGCAATTTATGCCACATTTATCCTGCTAATTTATTTCGCACAGCTAACCACCCTGCGAAACGAAACCCTAACCGACCAAGCCACCACCATACTGGATTATCAAGCTTTCGGGCTGTTTTTCAACTTTAATCAATTGGGGTACGGCATGATGTCGCTGTCAACATTTTTTGTGGGTCTAACCATAACCGCCAAAACCAAAGTGGACAAAGCATTAAAATGCCTATTGCTAATTCATGGTATATTCTTCATTAGCGGTCTTTTGTTGCCCACCCTTGGCATCTTCACGGTCATGGATGCAGAACAAGGTCATTTTATCGGAGTTCTAGTATTGTTAATATGGTGTGCATACTTCGCTCCCATTGGTATTTTGTCCTTCAGACACTTCAATTCACAAAAGGGGGAATAGCTATGAAAATTTTTACTGTACGCCATGGGCAAACCGACTGGAATTTACAAAGGCGACTACAAGGACACACGGACATACCCTTAAATGAAACAGGGTTAGAACAAGCCCGCCGAATTGGTTTGCGTTTATCTGTCGAAAAAATTGACGCAATTTATACCAGCGACCTGATTAGGGCTTCAAAAACTGCCGAAGCCATAAATAGGCATCACAATGCCGAAATTTTTACCACAACCGTCCTGCGAGAAGCCAGTTTGGGCAAATACGAAGGGCGAATTATCGAGGAAGCTTTGCACGAAATAAACTGGGACCATGTGGACCCTGACGAGGAGGATGTGGTGGCGGTGTTTGCCAGAATACATAGTTTCTTGGATGAAGTGACCGCAAAGCCACATAAAAACGTCGTCATCGTGGGACATTATGGCTCTATCATGGCATCCATTTGTTATTTTTTGAAAGTGCCAGCAGACCAGCGACGAAAATTTCAAGTTGGCAACACGGCAATCCATTGTTTTGAGCGGGATGGGGACGGCACATTCCGCATGACAATCGAAAACGAGATGAAACATTTGGACTAAAAGGGGGGATTTTATGTATAATCGCAGAAAATCAAGAGTGGTGCGGATTGGTGGTGTACCAATTGGTGGCGACCACCCAATTACCATACAATCCATGACAAATACCAAGACGGCTGACGTGGATGCTACCGTGTCACAAATTAAGGCTTTGGCGGAGGCTGGTTGCGAAATTGTGCGGGTGACGGTTAATGACAAGGCGGCGGCTAAGGGGTTTAAGGAAATACGACGTAAAATTGAACATTTACCCCTTGTGGCGGACATTCATTTTGATTACAACATGGCTTTATCAGCGATTGAGGCGGGCGCAGATAAAATCCGTATAAATCCTGGCAATATCGGAAGTTTGGAGCGGGTGCGGGCTGTGGCTGATGCGGCACGCAAGCGGGGTATACCAATTCGTGTAGGCGTAAATTCTGGCTCGTTGGAGCAGGATTTGATTGATAAATGGGGCGGTGTATCGGCAGAGGGACTTGCAGAATCCGCCCTGCGAAATGTACGCATTTTGGAAGATATGGACTTTGACAACATTGTTATTTCCATGAAAGCCTCCAACGTCCCCATGACCCTAACTGCACATAAAATCCTTGCCCCACAAGTGGACTATCCCCTGCATATCGGAATCACAGAAGCTGGCACGCTGTATTCTGGCACAATAAAATCCACGGCTGGACTTTCCGCCCTGCTGACTGGGGGCATGGGCGACACCGTCCGCATCTCCCTAACCGCCGACCCCGTTGAGGAAGTACGTGTCGCAAAGGAAATGTTGCAATCCCTGCGTTTACGTAATTTTGGTCCAGAGATAATCTCCTGTCCAACCTGTGGACGAACGGAAATTGACCTAATATCTCTAACGGAGCAGGTTCAGCGTCGTATTGCCCATATTACAGCCCCTATCAGCATTGCGATTATGGGTTGTGTAGTAAATGGACCCGGGGAAGCCAAAGAATGCGACATCGGCATTGCTGCTGGAAGGGGTAGTGGTATATTATTCAAAAAAGGGCAGATTGTCCGCAAAATTGCTGAAGCGGATATGGCCGATGTGCTTCTGGAGGAAATAGAGAAAATGTTGGAGGTATGAAGAATGGAGCTGTTTACAGAAAGGCATGGTATGAGAAAGCCTGTCAACAAGACTTCGATAATGACGGAGGATATGTACAAACTGATTTTTAACTGTTGCGAAAAATATTATGAACACTTGTCGCATCTTTTCCCCGAAGGGTGTCCTGACTGGCCTAGTACTTGTTGTGGTCTTGACCGAGATGCCTTTCTAATGCACATGAAATTTAGAATTCCAAATCTTTTTGGTGGTGTTATCGACCAGTACGCTTTGCTCGATTTAGTCGAGTACATAGCTAAAAATTGTAGAGATTTCAGAAATTTAGATTGGCACGGATTTTTTGGTCATCATCATATCGAACATCTTGAAACAAATGAAATCTTTGGTCAATTTCAAAAGGAAATCAATGATATATTTGAGCTGACTGGACTGTTATTTGTGCTAACTGACACTGAAAGCGTAGAGAGGGTCATAGATGAAGGTGTTCTAACACCAACCACTATTGAAGCCATAGAAATATTTACTGAAAAGGGCGTTAGAGAATTGCTTAACGACGCCCTTTATCACTATAAGCAGCCTCATCCATCTAGCAGAAAGACTGCCTGTGAAAAGATTTGGGGTGCATTTGAACGCATCAAGACATATTACACTGACCGCAACAAAAAGCTTTCAGGTGAAGAAGTGGTTAAAAAAATTAGTGATAATCGTCAAGAGTTCGTTGAACTGTTCGATGCTGAATTTAAGGTTTTAACTGAAATGGGCAACAAATTTGATGTACGTCACAAAGAAACCAACACTATAGAAATAGTAAACCCGTTGCATCATGATTATTTTTTCAATCGTTGCTTATCGTTGATTATGCTGGTGATAAATACCCTTGGTGTAGAAGTGGTCGAGGAGCAACAATTTGAAGACGATGATTTGCCTTTTTAGATTAAAAAGTTCAGAGGAGCAGCCATGACAATTTATCCAAATCCAAACCGCAAAAAAATCCGTGGCAGTCATGTTTTGGTGATTAGTTGTGCAGTCTGCAAGGGTTTTATTGCCCATTATCAAAAAGTTGGGGAAGGCAATTTGGTAAAGATGTACAATGACCGCATAATTGATGGGGTGGTGGATTTTTCTCAGCACCATGGTGCGATTTTTTGCCCAAATTGTGGCGAGAGGATTGCCACACGATATGTTACAAAAATGGACAAGAAAGAAGCCTATCGGCTTGTGCCGTCAGCGTTTAACAAGAAGAAGGTGTAACAACACGTTCAAACCGCTTGACTTTTTCGCCATTGTATTCGATGGTGTTATCCCACATTTCAAGGGGTCTTGCCCACAACCCTCCTTCGCCATAAAGAGGTTTGTATATTACCAACAAATCTTCGGTTTCGCTATGAATTGCAATGTTGATGACTTCATATAAATTGCCTTTATAATGCCTGTATGTTCCTTTTTCAATCATTTCATATTCCCCCTATGTTTTTGTTGAAGATTGGGTCAGTTTGTGCTATAATTATTTTTTATAACACAAGATTGCGTTTTGTGCAAGGATTTTTTTGTGAGGTGGATATGGAAAATAATTATAAAAAAGTTTCGGAAGTTTTCGGAAGGTTAGACTTGGATATAAATGATGGGATAAGAAATGCTTTTGTGGAGGACATTTGCTGTCACAGTCGCAACAAGTGTTTGGAAGTTAAAATTCGCTTGATGGAAGGGACTAGCTTGGACAGCATTACTGGGCTGGAGTCTGCTTTGTCGGCTAGGCTGGGTATGTTGTCTGCCGTGAAGATTGTACCTCGTTTTATAGAGCCACCAAGACCTATTGAGGTTGCTGTACGTCCAGCTTACACCAGCTCAGAGACATCAAAGCCTGCACCTAGACGGTCGGTTGCTAAAATAAACGGTGAAATTAGACCATTGGACAGCAATTTTGAAGAAGATGAAGATGTTGTGGTGATTGGTCGTGTTTTTCGTGTGGACAGCCGAGAAACCAAAAACGGCAAGATGATGTACACGCTGGATATTAGTGACAATACCAGCTCTATCAGCACAAAATATTTTCTTGCAAAAGATAAAATAAAAGAGGTTGACCATTTGCTGAAAGTTGGGGCTGTGGTTAAAATTGCTGGCAAAGCCAGTGTGGACAAGTTTGCTGGCGAGATGAACATAATGATAAACAGGCTGGGCGAAGGGGAGATGGTGCAGGAGCAACGCATGGACAATGCCCCCGAAAAGCGGGTGGAGCTTCATTTGCATACCAATATGTCCCAATTGGATGCCCTAACCCCTGTAACCGACTATATTAAGCGGGCAGTGGAATGGGGTCACAAAGCCATTGCAATTACCGACCATGGGGTGGTGCAGGCTTTTCCTGATGCTATGAGTGCGGCGGAAAAGGCGGGCATTAAGGTGATTTATGGCTTGGAGGCCTATTTGGTTGATGATACAGCAATAAGCATTGTAGAACGCCCGAAAAACGCCAAATTAACTGATGAATTTGTGGTTTTTGACTTGGAAACTACTGGGCTTAACCGTGGTGTTAACACCATAATCGAAATTGGTGCGGTTAAAATGAAAGATGGTGAGATTGGGGAGGTTTTTCATGCTTTCATTGACCCCTTGATACCTTTGCCGCCGAAAATTATAGAATTAACAAGCATTACAGATGAGATGCTGGAGGGTCAGCCAACTTTGGACACGGTTTTTCCGCAATTTATGGAATGGGTTGGGGATTCTACATTGGTTGCCCATAATGCCGACTTTGACATGGGCTTTTTGGAGCATCATGGTCTGAATTATGGTTATGAGGTGGACAATCCTTACCTATGTACCCTTCAACTTTCCCGTGCTTTGCTTCCCAATCTGCAGCGTCATGGCTTGGCGGCAATGGCGAAGCACTACGAAATTAAGTTGGAAAACCACCACAGAGCTAGTGACGATGCCACAGCTCTTGCTGAAATTTTCGTCAAACAAATTGATGTTTTGAAACAGCGGGGTATTGAAACCCTTGACATGATAAACCTGCGTTACTCTAAAGAGATTGATGTTAAGAGCTTGCGTCCCAAACACGCCACAATTTTGGTGAAAAACCAAGTGGGGATGCGTAATCTTTATGAATTGGTGTCCATGTCACATTTAGATTTTTTTAACAGATACCCTCGTATTCCTAAAAGCCGACTTGCTGAGTTGCGAGAGGGGCTTATGCTCGGAACGGCTTGCGAACAAGGTGAGTTGCACACAGCGGTGCGTGAAGATGCGTCCATTGAAAAAATCGAAGAAATCGCCCATTTTTATGACTATTTTGAAATCCAACCCCTTGCCAACAACGAATTTTTATTGAGGGACAAGCAGGTTGACAGCATGGAGCAGTTAGCGGATATTAACCGTAAAATCGTGGAATATGGAGAAACCTATAACAAACCTGTGGTTGCAGCTGGATATGTGCATTTTATGGACCCTAGCGATGCAATTTACCGCACAATAATCCAGACGGGTAATGGTTTTAAGGATGCGGATAATCAAGCTCCGTTATACTTCCGCACCACCGAAGAAATGTTGGAGGAGTTCTCCTATTTAGGTGAGGAAGTAGCTCGTCAGGTGGTTATCACCACTCCTAATGCGATTGCTGACAGTATTGATGATGGCATCCGCCCCATACCAAAAGGCACATACCCCCCCATTATTGAAGGTTCTGACAAGGAGCTGGAGGAGATGGTATGGGGCAAAGCCCGTGAAGTTTATGGCGAACAACTACCACCAATCGTAGAGAGTCGAATAGAAAAGGAGCTTAACTCCATAATTAAAAACGGTTTTGCTGTAATGTACATAATTGCCCAAAAACTGGTTAAAAAGTCCATGGAAGATGGATATACAGTGGGTTCTCGTGGCTCTATCGGTTCTAGTGTGGTGGCAACCATGTCGGGCATAACTGAGGTAAATCCTCTTGAACCTCACTATATCTGCAGCGAATGTAAGTTTTCCGATTTTGATTCCGAGCAGGTAAAGCGTTTTGCGGGGGCTTCTGGTTGTGATATGCCCGACAGAAATTGCCCCAATTGTAACACCCCGCTAAAAAAAGAAGGTCATTCCATTCCCTTTGAAACTTTCCTTGGCTTTGACGGTGATAAAGAACCTGATATTGACTTGAATTTCTCTGGAGAATATCAGTCAACCGCCCACGCCTATGCGGAGGAGCTTTTGGGTGAAGGTTATGTATTTAAGGCAGGAACAATAAGTACCGTTGCCAACAAAACTGCATTTGGTTATGTTAAAAAGTACTTAGAGGGCAAAGGGCGGTCAGAACGCACGGCAGAGGTAAACCGCCTTGCTGTGGGTTGCGAAGGTATCAAGCGGACAACTGGGCAACACCCTGGCGGTCTTATGGTTGTTCCAAAGGGGCGTAGTATTTACGAATTTACCCCAATCCAACGCCCTGCCAACGACCAAAAAAAGCTGGACGTTATAACCACCCACTTTGACTATCACTCTATCCACGAAAATTTGTTAAAACTTGACCTGCTTGGACACGATGCTCCAACAGTGCTAAAACTTCTAAAAGATTATACAGGCATCGACCCTATGGAAGTGGATTTGGGGGACAAAGCAACAATTGCCCAATTTAGCAAGGCAACTGCCCTTGGGCTTCCAGAATTTGGTACGTCTTTTGTGCGGGAGATGTTAGGGCATACCAACCCCAAGACTTTTGCGGATTTGGTCTGCATTTCTGGTCTGTCCCACGGAACTGACGTGTGGCTTAACAACGGACAAGAGTTGATGAAAGAAAAGAAGTTGTCACTAAAAGAAATAATTTCTACACGTGATGACATTATGTTGTATTTGATTTCTAAGGGCTTGTCGGATAAAGATGCCTTTAACATTACGGAAAAAGTGCGTAAAGGGCGGGGCGTAAACGACGATGAAGAACGATTGATGCTATCCTATAATGTGCCGAAGTGGTATATTGAAAGCTGTCGTAAAATTAAGTATATGTTTCCTAAGGGTCACGCCGTGGCTTATGTTAGCATGGCTGTGCGATACGCCTTCTACAAAATCCACCACCCCATGGCGTTTTATGCCGCTGCCTTCTCGGTTAAAAGTGATGAATTTGACTATGAAAAAATGTGCAAAGGTCAAATTGCACTTAAAAATGAGATGCAACGCATCCAGAACCTTGGCAAAGATGCCAGTGCAAAAGACCAAAAATCCGTCACTTTGTTGGAGCTTGTGGGTGAAATGTACAGCCGTGGCTTGCAATTTGCCCCGCTAAACTTATACACTGCGTCTGCTGACAAATTTATCATTACGGATGATGGTCTGATGCCACCTTTGTGTGCTGTGGCTGGACTTGGAGATGCCGTTGCACAGATGATTGTGGAAGCCCGTGAGGAAGGAGAGTTTTTCTCCGTAGACGACTTAAAAACCCGAACTAAAGTAAACAAGAATGTCGTTCAACTCCTAAAGGACAACGGTGTTCTGGATGGTATCCCAGAAACCGAGCAATTAGACCTATTTAGTATGTAATGCAACCAAACAAACCCCGTCATTGGCTCGCAATGACGGGGTTTGTTTGGTTTGAAATTATTATCTGGCATAACCTAAGGTTATGGCGTAAACTGTAAATTCGTCATTACCGTCTACTTTTAGGTGGGTATCTGCCACCTCTTGGTCGAAGGCCGCAACGCAACAAGTGCCAAGACCTAGAGCAACGGCGGAAAGCATGATATTTTGACCAACATGACCCAAATCAATCAAAACGACACGATGTGCCATTTCTCCATAACGCCATTCGGCTTTGTAGGGCAAGGAAGTTATGAAGATAATGGCAGGAGCATCTTTTGACCATCCCTGACTTGCCAGCATTTTGACAACAGTATCCTTATAGTCATCGATTGTGCCTAAAAATTCCACTGCGACTGCTTTCTTGCCAACATTTTCTGTGGGTACGTATCTGTACAGCCCTTCTTCCAAGCCTTCCACATTCTGCACGGTAACATACAGTTCAAATGCGTGTCTTGCGCCGCCCGACGGGGCTGGACGCATGGAGGCTTCACCGCTTTTACCTTTAATTTCTTGGATGCCAAAGGCGGTGTATAGCATATAAGCCAGTTGTGCCTGTGTAATTGCCTTGTCTGCGTCATATGTACGCAGAGAGCGACGGGTGTCCAGCAAATTGGTGTAACTATCGTTTACAACCACATTATCAAAAGCTGGCAGGGTGATTAGTTTACCTGTTACAGCCTTGCCGTGTGGTGGATGTTCCACGCCCTTTTGCTGGTCGGTACGCTTCATGCCCTTGGAAAAGTCTGGGCATTTCATGTGGTTTCTGTTTTCTTGAATTTTGCTCATTTTCTATTCTCCTCTCATTATTATGTAAATTCAATCTATGTCTATTCTACATTAGAAAACCAGTGTTGTCTAGCTAAAAATAAAAACAACCCACTTCCATGAGTCGTTTTTATTGATATGTTTACATAAGTGCGAAGAAGTTCCAATTCCAAAGGGAAAAGATTAGCAAAGCCATAGCGACTATAGACCCGATGAATTTGATTTTACACTTGTTTTCCAACTTGTCCTTTGTGGCAAAGAAGATGGATGCCACAAGCAACACGGCAGACACGGCAAGTAGTGCAAAATTTATCCAGATGTGGAAGTTTACCATGGATGCCTGGGTTGCCATCATTTGACTAAGCACACGTAAAAACAGTGTAACATTGTTTATGACAAGCAGTGCGCCTGTTAGCAAAAAGCCGTTGCTTATGAGGTTGAATGTGGTTTGGTTTTGTCTTTTGCGTAAAAAACTTATTAAGACAATAATGGGCATGGCTACAAAGAACATAATGCCAACTGCCAACATTATGGTGTTTATTATAAAGGCGGCAAAGCTTTGCCCAAAGGTTTGTGCCGTGGCATCAAAGGGTCCACTTACCGAAATTCCTATGGGGTTGCCATCTTCCATTATAAAACGCATTTCGTAGGCTATTCGTGCAAGGGAGCTACCTCTGGATACAAGTCTAAAAACATAGGGTTCTACCTGTACATAGGTTAGGTTTAGGTTCATGCCTTGTATGTCTACGTTTATGGTGTTACTGTCTACGGCTTCCACTACAATGCTCGCTGTGAAGATGTTTGCAAATTCAAATAAATTACCTTCATGTCGACGAAGCATGGTGTAGTTGCCTGCAACTGCGGACGCATTTGGCAACCCGCTTGTTGGTACAATAATATCATCAATGGTATCTCCCAGAAGCAAGTCAAGCACCATCCCAATGAAATTTGCACCAACAACAGAGTTGGTAAGCACGACAACACCAAATCTTTCATTAGGCATTATCACAAATTCCGAATTCATTCCCAATGTTCCACCTGCGTGACCAAGAGCATGATATATTGCGTCATATTTCATAAATCCATGATATGTACCCCACATTACACTTCTGTCGTGATAGCTGGGACTTAACATGGTGTCGAGAGTTGTACGACTGCTAAACAAAGGGCTGTTTTCACCTTGTGCTGGCGTCAAGGCGATGGCAAACTGCGCTAAATCTTCCACCGTTCCCCTTAGAGAGCCAGCGGGGTAAATCGGAATATAAGCCCAATAGGTCTGCACTAGGTCGTTGTCACTGGGTTCGTGCGCTCTGGCATGGTTTTGCATAAAGGCTTCATCCCAAAACCAGTCACCTTGGTTCTTTGTGCTTGTCATGCCTAGTGGTTGCAAGATATTTGCCCGCTCGAAATCTGTAAAACTTTCATATCCGCCTATGTAAGCCACAATATAACCAGCCAAAGCGGTGGCAAAGTTTGAATAGGAACTGGCAGTGCCTGGCTGAAAAATTTGGGTAGGCTGACTTGTAAGCAAACCGTCCCGCAAGGAAATTGCTTCATCCATGACTTCTGGGTCATTAAAACCTCCAAGCATAAATTCGGCAAAACCTGCGGAATGATTTAGAATGTCCCGCATGGTAAAAGGATAGACAAAATTAAGTTGGTCATAAAAATCTGCTGGCAAAAGGTTCTGGACATAGTCGTCCAAGTTTATAAGTCCCTGCCCTACCAGTTGCATGACTGCGGTGTAAATAAACAGCTTGTTTATTGAACCGTACTCAAACACGGTGGTAGCAGGGTTTACAGGGGTTTGGCGGGTCAAATCTGTGTAGCCATAACCACGGGAAAATACAATTTCGCCATCATGCACAATGGCGATTGCCATGCCTGGGGTATATTGCTCCATATGGTCTGCAACCAATTGGTCAATATAATTGCCAACTTGAGAAAAGGGGATGCCTGTGGGGGTTGTGGCTTCTGGGCTTTCTGTGCCAAAAACTGTTAGGGCAGGCAAGATAAAAGATATTGCCATAAGCAAGGTGAGCAAGGTTTTGCCCACACCCCTAATCCTTTTTGAATTGTTCATTTTTGTCACTCTCTTTCTGTTTTTATTTTCTACAACAATATATACGTAGAAAAAATATGTTTGTCTGAAAAACAACAAAAAAATAAAAGCAACCCGCTTTCGTGGGTTGCTTTTATTTTCACTGCTCCATTTGTTTGCCAATGAAACCAGCTGCGGTTTGTGCAAGCTTTGTTTCCAATTCGCCCATTTTCTTGTCGGGGGATAGGAAAAGAATTGCACCAAGTACGTCGCCCTCCGCCATAATGGGGGTTATCATTTGGTTGTTGTAAACCTCTGTTGGGTCGTCCTCTAAAATTGGCACAAACCCTGGCTCGCCACGGCTTGCCTGGTGGGTATTACGAGAGTTGACAGCCTTTTCCAAATCTTTGGAAATATGTTTCTCCATCAATTCCTTTTTGGCACCGCCAGACACAGCAATAATCTGGTCCTTATCCACAATGCAGGTGATATGCCCAGAGCTTGTCGCCAAGCTTTCCGTATACTCTTTGGCGAAATTCCCCAGCTCCCCGATAGGCGAGTATTTTTTCAAAATAATCTCGCCTTCACGGTCTGTGAATATCTCCAGTGGGTCACCTTCTCTTATTCTCAGGGTACGTCGGATTTCCTTCGGAATCACCACCCTCCCCAAATCATCAATTCTCCTTACAATACCTGTTGCTTTCAAAATAACTCCTCCTTATATTTTGGGAATCACGTTCTTAGTCACATTCCTAGAAGAAAGTTTCAAAACCTATTATTTGACATGTTTTGAATTTTTATGCACAGGCTTTGGAAAATAATCATTCCTTTGATAATTTGGGTGTGCCAAGCAACAATTCATGTGATGGTGGCATAGGATGGTTTAGTTTACGAGTCTTAAATAAGCATTTTAACAAAAAAGGCGGAAGCAAGCCCCGCCCTATATTTACCTATTTGTTAAAAGTGCGTGCATGATTTTTTAAGGCTTCCATGAAAGCTCTAGTAGTTTTGCGTTCAAGGGGAATTATGGGTTCATCTAAGTGGATGCTAGGGGCATCCTTTTGGTCTATACGCCAGTGAGAGCCGTGGAAGTGAAACGACCGTGCAACATGGATGGTTTTTGAAAAGTCCACTTTATGCTCTTTGTCGTTTAGGGTTATGATGGCGTGATTGCGATGTATTTGCCCTGTTGCTTTAAGGTCGGTTTTTATGCGTAGTGGGGCGTAAACAGCAAGAAAAAGAACAATGAAAGAAATGATGGCAATAATTATGTTCACTTGACCGTCCATTAAGAAATGCACAATGGCGATGTTTGCACCAAAGGATATGGCGGCTGACGGAAGCATAAGCAGGAGGGTCAACCAACTTCTGCCATACTTGAAGTTGTGGGTTTCGTTCATTAATATCCGTCCTTTCGGGGATTATTTCGTAATTGTATCTTTGGCAGCTTGGATGGCATCATCAATTTTGGATGGGTCTTTTATGCCTGCTTGTGCCATGTTGGGTCTGCCACCTCCACCCCCCCCTGTTGCGGTGGCTGCGGCTTTTACCATGTTTCCGCAGTGTATGCCTTTGGCAACGGCAGTGTCGTTTGCACGGATTAGGATACTACCTTTGCCGTCAGCGATGCCTGCCAAAAGCAAAACTCCTTCTCCTTGTATTTTGCTTATCAAGTCATCTGACAAATTACGCAAGCCGTCCATGTCAACGCCTTCTAGTTTAGCGGTATAAACCATTACCTCGCCGACTTTTTCACCTTGAGATAGAACGTCTCCCGTTGCTTCCTGTGCCATTTTTGATTTTAGGGATGACAATTGATTTTCAGCCTCTTTATTGGCTGTTATAAGCTGTTCGATACGTTTAATTAGGTTTGGTGTAGGGGTTTTAAGGAGGGTCGATACTTCTGCCAGCTTTTCCTCTGCTTGTCGGAAATGAGCAAGGGCATATTTGCCAACTACGGCTTCGATACGGCGTACACACGCAGCAATACCTGATTCGCTGATAATTTTGAAAGCACCAATACCACCAGTTGACGAAAGATGCGTCCCTCCACAAAGTTCTACACTTTCACCGCCAATGTCTACCACACGCACCACATCGCCGTATTTTTCGCCAAACAATGCCATTGCACCACGGGTTTTGGCTTCTTTCATGCCCATTTCTTCAATGACAACGGGGATATTTCGTAAAATGCCATCATTCACAATATCTTCTAGCTGGATTACCTCATCTTTGGTTAGGGCTTGGTGGTGGTTAAAGTCAAAACGTAGACCATCATGTCCTTTGGAAGCCCCTGCCTGTGTTGCTCCGCTACCCAGCACCTTAGCAAGTGCGGAATGAAGCAAATGTGTTGCGGTATGGTGACGCATTGTGTCCATTCTTCGCTCTTTGTCAACGGCAAAATGTGCTGTCTGACCTGTGGTTATTTCCCCGGCAATAATTTTGGCGATATGTGCAAATTGCCCACTGTCAATTTTCGCACAACCTACCACATCTGCCTTGCCAGTGTCGGTTTGTATTGTACCAAAGTCACCCTTTTGACCGCCACTTTCGGCATAAAATGGCGTTTTGTCTGCCACGATTAACACATTGTCACCTTGTGCCACTGTATATAGGATTTTTGCGTCTGCTGTCAATTCGTCATAGCCTACAAAGTTTACGGGGTCGAAGGTTAAGCCCTCAAAAGCGGAAGCGTCACCACCTGTATAACCAGCATCTTCTCTCGCCGCTCTGGCACGGGCTTTCTGGTTCTCCATTTCAGCATGAAAACCAGCTTCATCTAGTCCGATACTTTCTTCTTCTAGGATTTCACGGGTCAATTCCAAGGGGAAGCCATAGGTATCATGTAGCTTGAAGGCATCTGCTCCAGATAATACTCCGTTTGCTCCTAATTCGGAAATTTTGGATTTAAGCATTGACATTCCGCTGTCCAAGGTATCGTAAAAACGGTTTTCTTCTGTGGTGATAAGCTTCAAAATACGCTCTGATTGCTCCGCAAGGGCAGGGTAGGCGTTTTTGCTATTATCAATCACCATTTGGGCAAGCTTTGTTAAGAAAAGACCATCAATACCCAACAATTTCCCATGGCGGGCGGCACGGCGCAACAAACGTCGTAAAACATAACCCCGCCCTTCGCCTGATGGGGCAATTTGGTCGCACATCATAAATACTACCGAACGCACGTGGTCGGTTATAAGGCGAATTGAGGTGTCCTGCTTTGCATCAGGGTTAAAACTTCCGCCATACTGCTTGTTGGAAAGTTTGCAAACCTCATCCCGTACCGCTTTCATGGTGTCAATATCAAAAATCGAGCCAACACCTTGCATTACCATGGCAATCCGCTCTAACCCCATGCCTGTGTCAATGCCTTTGGCGGGCAAATCGTGATAATTACCACCTTCGTCCTTTTCAAATTGTATAAATACCAAATTCCAAATCTCTAAAAAACGGTCCTCGCCCGCTTGTATGCTAGTTACGAAATCATCACCGCCAAACTCTGCACCACGGTCGAAGAAAATTTCGCTACAGGGTCCACATGGTCCGACAGATAGCTCCCAAAAATTGTCATCTTTACCTAAACGATGAATACGGTCGACTGGCACACCAACTTCTTTATGCCAAATATCAAAAGTCTCATCATCGTCCAAATAAATCGTCACCCACAGCTTATCCACTGGGATTTCCAAATTTTTTGTTAAAAATTCCCAAGCCCAGCTAATGGTGTCCTTCTTAAAATAGTCTGCAAAAGAAAAGTTACCCAGCATTTCAAAAAAAGTGCCGTGGCGGGCGGTTTTGCCCACCTCCTCAATGTCACATGTGCGTACACATTTTTGGCATGTGGTAACCCGCCCTGCTGGCGGTGTCGCCTGTCCCATGAAAAAAGGCTTCATGGGTGTCATGCCAGCGTTTATCAACAAAAGCGACTTGTCCCCATCAGGAACAAGGGAAAAAGAAGGTAAACGCAAATGTTGTTTCCCTTCAAAATATGCCAAAAACTTCTCTCTAAGCTCGTTAATGCCTAAGTTTTTCATATGTGTACCTCCGTAAATTTTCCATATTGTTTTTTATTATACCACCCCGTCATTTTTTTGTAAATAGTGTATTGAATGTTTGACTTGTGCTTATTAAGCTGATATAATCCGTAATGATACCTACGTACCATTGCCGAAGTTTTAGGGGGAAATTAAAATGTTGATTGTTCAAAAATATGGTGGCTCTTCAGTTGCTAATTTAGAATTAATGGAAAATATCGCTAAGCGTATTATAAAAACTAAGGAAAGTGGTGCTTCTTTGGTTGTTGTTTTGTCTGCACAGGGTAAAACGACAGATAATTTAACGGAAATCGCAAACCAAGTGAACCCCGAAGGCGACAAAAGAGAACGTGATATGCTACTTTCAACAGGCGAACAACACTCAATTGCTCTAATGGCGTTGATTTTACAGCGATTGGGTTATCCCGCCATATCCCTAACGGGATGGCAGGCGGGTATTGCCACATCTGCCGACCATCAATCCGCACGTATTCAAGATATTGATACAGGGCGTTTGGAAAAAGAATTATCAAAAGGTAATATTGTTATTGTGGCGGGCTTTCAAGGCATAACTTGTTATGGTGACATTACAACCCTTGGGCGTGGAGGGTCAGACACCACTGCCGTCGCCCTTGCCGCAGCCCTTAAAGCCGATGCCTGCCAAATTTATACCGATGTTGATGGGGTCTATTCCGCTGACCCTCGCATTGTGCCAGATGCAGTCAAGTTGTCCGAAATCAGCTACAGCGAAATGATGGAGCTTGCAAGCATGGGAGCAAAAGTGTTAGAAAAACGCTCCGTTGGGCTTGCGAAGAAATATCAAGTGCCACTATGGGTCAAACACAGCCACAAAGAGCTTGCAGGTACATTAATCAAGGAGGGTGATGAAATGGAAGGAATTTCAATAAGTGGAGTTGTGGCAAACACAAACATTGCCCGCATTTCTGTTTCTGGCATACAAGACATGCCAGGTGTGTGGTTCAAAATTTTTAATGCAATGAATGACGCAAATATAGCCATTGACTTTGTTTACCAAACCAAACACGGAAACGGCACAAAAGACATTAGCTTCATCGTTGAAAGCGACCGTATGGCAGATGCCAAAAAAGCCATTTCTGACAATGCCCACAAACTTTCTTACACCCAAATAACCAGCGACACCGACACGGCAAAGGTGTCTGTTGTGTCCAAAGGTGCATCTGCAAACCCTGGCATCCCCAGCCTGATGTTTGAAGTTCTTTTTGACGCTGGCATCAACATAGACAGCGTTTCCACCTCCGAAATCCGTGTCAGTGTGTTGATTAACAAAGACCATGCAAACCATGCCGCTGGGATTATCCATAAAAAGTTTTTGGATGAGGGGTATATCAAGGAGTAAGGGGGGTGTTTGCATGGATTATGATGGAAGAATTATCAAAAAAGTACGACAAGAGCTTGGTCTAAACCAAGCAGAATTGGCTGAACTTGTATTTTTGTCTGAAGACCAACTTTCACGAATTGAGAGGGGGAAAGTGAAGGCGGATATATGGCTTTTAATGAAAATTCTGGAACTTAAGGGCGAACCAAGTGATGACTTCTGGATGCTTTACCTAGATTCGGATGACTATGATGGTTACTTGCTTTATAGACAACTAAGAAGAAGTTTGCGGGATGACAAACTCAATGAAGCTGGGGAGTTGTTGGAAAAATTAGAAAAAAGCCCTGTGTCAGAAAAGGGCTTTATAAAACAGACCATTGTGTGGACAAAGTTGCGGTTAGATGATGCACTATCTGATGAAGACAAGCTTGCGGGATTTTACAAGGTGCTAAAGATGTCCAAGCCTAATTTTGATGAAAGTAAGTTGGCAGAATATCGCCTAACCTATCAAGAGATACGTATTTTGATAATCATAGCGGTGTTGAGTGGGAAGATGAAAGATTTTGACAAGGCTATATACATAACAAAAACCCTTATAGAAAACAGGGAAAACTTTCGAACATCGGAGGACGACAAGATGTTTTTCTTTCCTTTGCTTTTCTTTAACCTGTCTAATTTTTATGGAAAGGCAGATAAAATAAAAGATTCGTTATGGGCTTGTGATGAGGGTATAAAAGCAAGTTTGAAGTATGCCAACTACAGGTTTTTACCACAGCTTACTCTTAACAAAGCAAGTGGAATGTACCTATTGGGAGAGGAAGAAGAAATGTACAAACCACTTCTGGTTAGGGCATATTACACAGCCCTCACCCACCAAAATGATAAGACGGCAAACTTAATTAAAAGTGAAGCTAAGGAAGAATTTGGCATTATAGGTTTTCCACATTAGTTAATCGTCAGTGCCTTCATTTTCTTTGTAGTGGAATGGTTCTGTTGGTTCATACGATGAGGCGTGGGTTGTGTGGTAACTGGGTATTAAAAGCAACATAACCGTTACCGCCACCAAAAATGATGCAGAAATAAACTTCTTGATTTTCTTCATGGAAAGACCTCCCTTTGTCATGATTTTGAACCCAATTTATAATTATACCACACCCACCAAACAAAGTCCACGGCATTTTGTGCGGAAAAATTATTAAATTATTTGCACAAAATGCCGTGGAGATTTTTGTCGTGACATGGTAAGATATGAGTGTAAGAAAAATTGAATACATAAACAAGGTGGCTTTGCCACCAAAACAAATTATTCCTAAAGGAGGAAAAGAAAATGAAAAAGAAGATTATTTCTTCATTGCTAGCTCTTACGCTAGTTGTTTCTGCAAGTGCTGTTGCTGTGGCTGGGTATGTGGATATTGCACCGAATCATACTGACCAGGTTTGTGATGGTGGAGGCGGCGGAGGCAGACCAGGCGGCGGTGGAGGCGGTGGCGGCGGTAGCGACCACCTAGCAGGACAAGATTAGAAAGTCTCATTGTTCTACAACTGGATACAACAACAACCGCCCCATCGGGTCGGTTGTTGTTGGTGCTTGTGGGAGGTTTATGTGTGAAAAAAACCAAAAAGAAATTAGTAATTTCGACCGTCGCTTATTTATTGATAACTGTTACACTGCTTTTACCTGTGTTTATGATTGGTATTCAAAGTACCAATGAGTATGCCCGAGAGATTACACAACAACCAGAGACCCAAATGACTACCCACGAAACGAGAAATGTTACCTTTGAAGAATCTGGATTTACACCTATACTTGGCTTGTCTCAGGAAGATTTTCTTTATGACTTTGATTTTTTAATCAGAACCCTAGAGGAAAATTTCCCTTCTTTTGGTATCATCTACAGGCGTAATGGTGTGGATATGTTGAAGCTAGCAACGGAACTTAGGGAAAGTTTTTTTGGCAAGGATGTCGAATGGGATTATTTGGGCTTCTACGATATGTTAAGAAGCGAGTTTTTTCGCCACGCATGGCCTGTGGGGCATTTGCGATTGGTTTCTTACAGTGCATTAAGAGAGGACTTCCCTAGCTTGTATTTTAACACAAGGACACGTACAGGTAGGATTTACAACCATTTATCTCATCAATTAAGAGGAACTATATGGCGAGAAGAAAATATATCTGTGGCGAGGGAAGATAGAGGTTTCACTAATAACCGTATAATCACTAACATACCCATAGATGGGTATGTGGCATATATAAGATTACCTCATATGGATAATCTTACTGTCGCTCATCCTGTACGCATAGACATTGTAGACAACTTTTTTAGTGAGATAGAAGAGTTTGGACACCTTATCATAGATTTAAGAGGTCACACAGGTGGCTGGATAGACCCTTTCAAGGAGTTGCTTGTAACACCTTTTATTGACGAACCCCTAGAAACAACATTTCATCACTTTTATATGCAGGGACACGAAAATACAAGATACATGCTGACGATACCAGGTAGGTTTGACAGAGTGCCGATTTATGATTTAGATTTAGAGGAAATATTTGGACACAGTGTCCTTTCCGAAGCTGTTATTGAAGATTTACAGCGGATGGATATGTACATGCCCAGAACAGCCGTTGTCCAACCTAATCTTGATAGGCGTGTATCCTTTGACCCGAAAATTTGGTTACTAACTGACATAAACAATTTTTCGGCCGCCCAACATATTGCTGCTTTTTTCTATCAAACAGGTTTTGCAACTTTGGTAGGTGATACTACGGGTGGCATGGCGGTGTATATGTGTTCTTTTCCGTCCCATCACTTCACCTTGCCAAATACGGGCTTCATGGTGCGTTACGACCCTCTTTATATAATCAGTGCCTGCGGTCGCCCTTGGGAATATGGAACAGTCCCTCATCACTTCAACCGTGAAGGTATGGATGCACTGCAAACGGTGTTGGCAATAATCGCAGAAGGGAATTATTGATGATTAATAACACAAAACCCGCAGGATGGTACCTGCGGGTTTTGTGTTATTGGTTTATTACGGATTTTATAATTTTGATAATTTCCTCCGTTCCGTCGCCGTTGTTGATGTTTGACATTATGCCCTTGAAATGGCTTCGGCGGTTATGCGTGTCTTTGATGGCTTCTGCTAGTTTATCGGGGGTTAGCTCATCTTCGTCTAAGACAACAGAAAATCCTTGTTTCTCAAAACTCTTGGCGTTTAGAATTTGGTCGCCACGGCTGGCGTGTTTTGGTAGAGGAATTAGGATGTTGGGCTTGTGTAGAGCCAGTAATTCCGCTAATGAATTGGAGCCAGCACGGGAAACCACCAACTGGCTTGTGGCGTAAAGGTCGCCCATTCCTACGCTGACATATTCAAATTGGCGATATTTGCCACTTTCTAGTGATTTGTCGGCGTTACCCTTACCACAGATGTGGATGATATTAAAATCTGCCAGTTGTGGCAGGGTCTGACGTAAAATTGTGTTTATTGCCACCGACCCGCTACTGCCACCCATCACCATGATAATCGGCAAATCCTTGGCAAAATTACACATTTGGGTCGCTTTTGCTACAGAGCCACCAAAAATTTGCTGACGTAAAGGTGTGCCTGTGTGAACCGCTTTGTTTGTGGGCAATCCCGCCATTGTTTCTAGGAAAACACAGCAAATTTTCTTGGCGTGGGGCATGGCAAGTTTGTTAGCAAGCCCTATCGTAATGTCAGATTCGTGGATAACCACAGGGATTTTAAGGGATTTGGCAGCGAAAACCACAGGTACAGTCACGAAACCACCCTTAGAAAAAACCACATCTGGCTTTATTTTCTTTAGGACTTTCCGTGCGTCAGCCATGCCTTTTATCACACGTGCGGCATCTGTCAAATTTTTAAGACTTAAATATCTACGCAACTTGCCAGACGAAATGCCGTAATACGGGATTTTTTCGGCTTCTACCAAGCCTTTTTCCATCCCATCCCGTCCGCCGATATAGCTAATTTCAAAACCAGCGGTTTGCAAGCCTGGGATTAATGCTAAATTAGGCACAACATGACCCGCCGTCCCGCCACCCGTTAAAACTATTTTCATTTTTATCGCCCCATTCAAGTTTTCTTGACAACCCTAATGCTTAATGATATAATATTCTGGAAATATTAGCAAGTAGAATTTATTTTTTCTCACGAGGTGCTGAAAATGAAAATTGCCGCCATAATTGCCCCGTCTGCAACGGATTTTGGGCTAAATGTTGCCACCAAACTTGTTTGTGACACATTAACAGAAACTGGGGAAACTGTGCAAGTTTTTAACCTAGATACCCTTGGCGTGGGCATTTACGATGGTTCGGATACGACCCGTGTCCATGATATTATGGAGGGCATAAAGTCTGCAGATGGGGTAATTTTTGCTTTTTCCGCACTTTTTGGCTCACCCTGTGCTACCGCTCTAGCTTTTTTAGAATATTTTAACAATAATAGCTATAGGAGTAACTTTAAGGGCAAGCCTTGTCTTTTGCTTGCTGTTTCGGAGAATGGTGGAGAGAGACCAGCTTTGGAGATTATGGCTGGTGGCGTGTTGCAACTGGGTGGTTTTGACGTGGTGCGTATTGGGCTAAATGTTTCTGTTGCTGCTGTTGTGCAGAAAGATGTTATTGAACTTATAGAGCGTCAGTCGGAGGATTTTTATAGGATTTTGCGCCAGAACCGCAAGTATGTGCTGTCGCCTGTGAATTTACCAGCGGTGAATGTGCAAGCAGATTTGGGGTGGACAATGCCCGCCCCTACCGATATTGCGTCTGATTGGGATTTGCCATCGCAAACGCAACAGAAAGAGGCACGGCGTTTACCAACCATGAGCGTTGGTGATTTGTACAAAAAACACAACTTGGACAATATGAGCGGAGAACAGCAAAAAGATATTAGTAAAATTTCTGCTATGTTTGCGAAGAAGTATGTAAGTGACAATGATGCGATTGTGGAGCAAAAGCAACCACATTCCATTACAACGCCTGCAAACACAGGTTTTACGGCAGAACGTAGCGTCAAACAGCTAACCGCCGCTTTACCACATCATTTTAACACCCAACTAGCAAAGGACTTGGACACCATTATCCAGCTAAATATCACAGGGATGGGTGGGTTTACAGGGCATATCACCATAACCAACCAAGAATGCTTCTTTTACGAATGGGAAGCGGAGAAAAATGATATTGTTGTTATTGCCGATGCCAAGGTCTGGGAGGAAGTGCTTCACAAAAAAATCACCGCCCAAAAGGCATTTATGATGGGTCAGCTAAAGGTTAGGGGTAACTTTGTGTTACTAACCAAATTCGACCAACTATTTAACGCCCTTGCATAGAGGGCGTTTTTTGGTTGTAATAAAATTAAATTTCAAGTTGATTTATTTCGGGGCTTAGACTATAATTAGGTTATGGACTTTTTTAATTTGTTTTTTCAGATGGAAATTAATCAACAAATCCTAGTGGGCGGGCTTGCTGGGTTTGTTTTGCTTGTGGTAGTTTTGCGGATTGTGCTGACTATTAGCTATCAAGCGGCGGTTGGACTGGCTCATATGGGGGCAAAAAACCTAAAAAGTAAAGTGGATATTGAAAAGTTGCCTAATGGGGCTTTTGGGCGTGTTGCCAAGGAGTATTCTGCAATGGCGGGGGCTGGGGCGAAAGTCGACAGTTTAAGGCTTGCACAGTTATCGGTTCATACCAACAGGTTGTTGTTTTTTAACTTTAACAGTCTTGGGCGGTTGATAAAGGGCTTAGATACGGCTTTTGTGCCATTGTCAATTCTTGTGGCGGTTGCTGTTACCAGCCATAGGTTAGAGGTCGCCTTGTTTTTAGCTGGGGCATTTGTTGTTATGCGGATAATTGGGGTAATTTTTGATGTAGAAACTGCCAGAGACCGCTATACAACTGTGTTGTCACAGGTTTTGGCAAAAGATGTCGGCAAGTTTTTCCCGCAGGACACGGCAGGAGCAGTCTACACTTTGGGGGCTGACTTAAAAGAATTTTTGGCACGTCAATCCGCTATGTATAGCGATATTTTGACTAAAATTAACGGCGAATTTACCAATGCCATCAAATCCAATGTGGCAACAATGACGGACAGTGTAGAAGCCACGCTGAACGCCATCACAAGGCATGATGGGGTGGGGGAGGCTGCCAACCAAATCAAGACCTTAGGGGTCGTTGCCGAAGCCATGGCAGAGCGGATTGAGCATACTAGTAAATCCAGCGAGGTGCTAGAGCAGAACTTACAAACCGTCCGTGAAAATCAGAAGGTTTTGGAAGTTTCAGTTGCCACCTACGAAGCCTCATTAAAGGGCATGACGGCACAGATGGGGGATGCCATGGGCAAAATTGTGGCTTATCATATGTCGACGGCAAATAGCCAAATTGCGGATAGTATAGGCGAAAATCTTGCTATGGCAAAATCTGCAAATGCGGAGCAATTGGCGGATGTGAAAGAGATTTTTGCCCAACTGACCGAACAAAACCGACAGCAGACCCGCATTTTGACAGAGCTTTTGAAAGGTGGTGAGGGGGATGAGTAAACGCCTTGCCTTGTTGGAGCAGTTTCCTATCCCACGATTGGCGGTCAGCCCCACAAACGTACGCCACAAAGGGGCTGGCATTATTTACGGCACGCTGGAAATTGAAAATCAAACCGATGGGGAATTGGTCGGTACAATCGCTTCAATGGCTGATTTTATTACGTTTTCGCCTGAAAGTTTTTCGGGCAACAAAACCACAGTAGAGTATACCTTGGATTTGATAGGTTTGTCAGGGGAAATTGGCACTTCTGCGGTGATAACCACTAATGGCGGTGAAATTGTTGTGGACTTTCATATAACGGTCAACCCGCCCGATGTGCTTACCAAAGATGATTTGATTTTGGCGGATTTGGATGATTTTACTGCTTATGTAAAAACCCAGCCCATTGCTGCCCGCCAGCTTTTTACCCGACACGATTTTATGGCGTGGTTGATGGGGATGAATTACCCAAATATGGATATTTATGAGCGTTTTGCCTCAGACCCCAATAAGGAGCGGGCTGTGGACAATTTTTTGGTGTTTAATGGTAAGAAGTATAAGGCGAAAATTGTACCAGAAACCACGAATTTAGCCCATTCTATTGGAATGTGGGAGGACACAGTTACAGGTTCTATTGTTTTACGCAAAACTACATGGGGTTATGCGGAAGCCGACTTGCGTGTGGTTGCTGGAGAAAATTGGTTCAAGCTATCAAAAAACAAGGTGACAGCGACCGATTTCGATGCGGAAAATGGGGCAGAAATCCACTATATGATTTTGCCGACAGAAAGCGAAGGTCGTGACACTGCCGTTGTGCTCGTGGAGGGCGACCAAGACCATAAAATCCACATTCATAGCACATCTGCCGCTGCCTTTGATGCCCGTTTGGACAAGGAAACTTTTTTCTTTGATGATAAAGGCAAGCTTTTGATAACCAACAACACAGGGCAAGATTTGATGATTGACATTGCTTGCGAACCTTTTGTAAAATTTGATGCAAGGCGTTATTTTATAGGGCGTACGGCTGAAATTGAGTTTGAAGTAAAGTATGGAAGCATTAAGGCGGCGAGTTTTGCGTTAAGGCGACAAATGTACGCAGAAAGCCACATTCACGTTGTTGCGATTGATTCTGGTAAAAGTTATGGACGGCGTTTGCCGTTGACCCTATGGGGAGGTTAGAAAATGGCTAATCGGGCTATAGGCAAAATTCTCCGTTTTGAGCGGATTTATAATCGCCGAAAGGACGCAAAATCCACCCTCGCCATGGCTTTGACCTATTATATGGGTTATGGCATTTCGGGTCAGAAGGATTTGCTTCACAAGGCGAATTTTGTGTTGCAAACAGCAGATTTTTCGGCGGACTTGGGTCTCGACTTTGCCCGTTGCTTTATTGCCAGTGAGATGGAAAATTTTGACTTGCTAGAAGAATTGTTGGCATCAATGAAGTCTCGCAGAAATGCCATGAAAAGCCATGAACCAGCCTATTATGCCCACTATCTCTACTTTACTTGCTTTCATGCCTTGGCAAAGGGCAAGGAGCGGGCAGCAACCAAGCAATATCGGGCTTTGTCAGATTATCACCAGCAATTGGGGGTTGATGATGCCAGATTGCTTCTTGCTAACCTAAATTTGATAATGGGCGAACACGAAACCGCCTTTAGGTATCTTCATAAAGCCTATAAAAACGGGGAAAACAGCCCGCTGTTCTTTGTGTGCCTTGCCCGAGCATTTGGAGAAGCCAAACCCTCTAATGCAGAAGCCGAATTGCTATTACCCTTGATTTTATGGGCATTAAACAGTGGTTGCTTCATTGACAACATAATCATAAAAAATGAAATGCTGGCGGAAAGCCTGCTACGCCGTCGTCCAAAAGTTGCGGAAGCTCTGCATGGGTATCATCCTGCTAATTGGACACTGCATATTATCGTAACCGCACGCATGATTGATAACGACTTATCAGACACCGCATTTACCTATTATCGTGAGGCAGAGGCTCGTCAGCTTCATTTTCCCCAGCTTTATGACTTTTTATTACGTTCAGCCCACAGAAACGAAAACGAGGAAATCAGTGGTTATGCCCTCGCCCAGTATATCAAACAGGAGACGGAAATTCCCGATGATATACGCCCTTTTGTGTATCATTTAGTGGTGCAAGGGGTTTTGGCTGGCAGACATGATGAGATAATGGAGCAAATTGGCGGAGATATTTGGGCATTTGCTTGCCGAAGCCTTGAGCAACATCTATATGGTAAATATTACTATAGCCTATATAAATTTATGGTGGATGCCCGAATTGCAGGGGTTCGACTACCTGTGGAGCGAAAATACATTTCCCTCGCTGAAGAAATTATCAAAAGTCTACTTTTTGCCTACGATGTGGTGGTTGACGACCCCCGTGCCAAGAAAATCTTGGTGCAGGAAGATTTTAAGCGTCAAGAGGAGTTACATGCCCTAAAAGACGGGCGTGTGCGTGTCAATTTGTGGTCGCCAAATGTGAGAATTACCTGCTTTGACGAAAGTTTACGGAATATTATTGATGGCAAACACAGTCTAACAAAACTTGTGCAAAATGCAGGGTTTGAGATGTATCAATGGTTTTACAAACAGCATCACCAGCCCTTAGAAATGTTGATTTTCCTTGCCGACCACCATATTAAAGCAGAACAATTGACCCTAGAAGCCACCACAATTTTTGATAAAGTGGTAAAAAGTGCAGGTTCGGGTGTTGACCGTGGCTTCCTGCGGATGATAAATGCCACTCTTGGCGGCCATTATGCCAAAGAGGGCGATTTTGTGCGGGCTGTGGAATATTTCAAGGGATTAGATAATAACTCCGTCAACAGGAAGTATTTGGAACAAATGCTTACTGCATACTTGCACACCGACAACCACGACTTAGCAGCTAATTTGCTGGCTGGTTGGGGAGAGGACATTCCTGATAAAACCTTATTTACAGCCTTAAAACGAATATCACCCCACATAGATAAAATTACAAACAAAAAGGGCGTGGCATCAACGTCGGCAGATATGCTGATAAGGGGCTGGCATGACGAAATGTTGATGGGTATGGTGCTTAACCACTATGTTGCCCCGCTTCCCGCATGGATAGAGCTTGCGAAAACCTTATCAAACCTAGACGTTTTTGAGGTGGAGTTGTTCGTTAAAATTTTGGATACCGCAATGCTTACCCGTGATTGTAGCAAAGGCGTGCAGTCCGTTTTTGTTGAACTTGCCAAACAAGCCCCCAAAAATGAACTTTTGCAAGATTTTGTTATGTACATTTGTTATGAAATTGTTACGGGGGGGCTAATACCAGAATCTACCACAATCCAAGTGATGGAAGGCTTTGCGGGGGATGATAGCCCAGCTATGTTGCTTTTTGCCTTGGCACATATCTATATTCGTGGTGGCATAAACCGCCCGAAATCTAAGGAAGTACTCGTATCTGCCATTACACTTGCTGGGGAAGCAAATATTATTTTTCCGATTTTCAAAGAAATAAAAGACAAACAGATAATTTCTGCGTATATAGATAGGAATACAACTTTTATGCACCGTAGCCGTGGAGAACATGCCGTTACCCTCAATTATCGCACAGCGGGCGATGGGGAATTCACCCAAACCCCGATGACCTATGTGGCTTTTGGAATATGGCTTGCCCACGCCCCCCATTTTTATGGCGAGGAGATTGAGTACTTCTTTGCAGAAACAAGGGGTAGCGGTAGTGTGAAAACAACCTCCAAAACCATTGCCAACAACACCCCTCATTTGTTAGAAAAAGCAGGGGACTTGTTCTACACAATTAACAGTGCCTTGGTTTATGAGCAAATGTTCAAATATGAAAAGGTGGAGGAGATTGTGACGGCAAGGTTGGCGGAAAAGCCTGCTATTCGGGCAAAAATTATGTAACATGAAAAGGAGAAAGAGAAATGAAGAACCAAAAAGTGATAAACATTGGGTTGATAATCTACACCATTTACTATATCGCTATGGTTGTTATAGTGGCTTTCCGTAATGTGCCTTTTGGCACAGGGTCGATTATTATAGTTGTTTCTTTATACCTTGTTGCATTGGCTGCTTTGTCTGTGGTTGTTTTCCAGAAAAGGAAGTGGTTGTCAATAGCATCCAGTGTTGTGTTTATTGGGTGGCTTGTGTTTGCATTAATACAATCAACCACTTCGCTAAATGAGGATGCCGTTTTGCTTGCAAGTATTTACACCGTTTTAAGTTTGGTGGCTTTGGCATTTGGTTGGCTTCGTAACAAAAGCAAATAGGAGGTTTATATGCCGCATCGCAAATTACTTATTGTGTTAAGTATTTTCCATGCAACGGTGAACACATTGTACTTGGTAAGATTTTTCGGGGTACTTGAACCTGAAGAAGTGGTTTATGGATATGTGCCGTGGTTTATGTCGTTTGCATTGCCCAACACTGCTTTTACATTATTGTCATGGCTTCTGGTGTATTCGTTGTTAAAAAAACGTGATACATTGGCGGTATTTTCAGGGCTATTAAAATCAGGCGGGTTGATATTTCACGCACTGAACGGTTTTATGTTTGGTTTCTACTCTGGCTCTTTGCAAGCCATGTCTACATTTAATGCAATTTTTGAAATTGCGGTTTATGCGTATGGCTTAGCACTTGCCACATTTTACATCATACAATTTTGGAAGGTTATTACAAGAGAAGAGGTGAGTTGATGGACGTGCGGGACTATTACGAAAATCAATACGATGAAAAAAATCGGCTTTTTAGGGACAATGCCAATAAGGTGGAATATTTAACCACTGTGCATTTTTTGGACAAGTTTATTCCGCCAAACAGCCGTGTTTTGGATGCTTGTGCTGGGGGTGGAGTGTATGCCTTCTATTTAGCGGAAAAAGGGCATCAAGTTACAGCGGGGGATTTTACCCCAAAGCACGTGGAAGCCATGAAAGCCAACCCCAAGGCACATATTCTTGCAGATATTCGTATAAACAACGCCCTTGACATGGGGGATTTTGCTGACGATAGCTTTGATGCTGTTTTATGTTTTGGTGCATTATACCATTTAATGGATGCAGACGACAGACAAAAATGTGTTGCTGAATGTCTGCGAGTAACAAAGGCGGGCGGACCTGCCATGTTTGCCTACATCAATCGCAACGGTATGTATCTTGACAGTATAACCAGGGGGAATGGTGACATCGTAAGTCGTGTAAAGCTAATGAAAACAGGCATAAATGAGCCTTTTTATGGAATGGACTTCGGTGAGGCTGATGAGCTATTCAATGGCTTCGACCTAGACAAAATTGCTGACATCGGCGTGGATGGCTCACGCTACCCCCTTGCCACACAGCTAAACAATGCCAGTGACGCTGAATTTGCTGGGTTTATGGACTATCACATAGCAACGTGCCAACAACCCTCAATCATCGGCAACAGCATGCATGGTTTATATATTGGAATAAAAAAATAACTACACATATTTTAGGAGGAAATTATTATGGGAACTTTAGGACTTGATTTGGAAAGAGGTTTGTATTTGGGGATTGACTTTGGGACGACCAATTCGGTGGTAAGTATTTACAATTACAAGGACGGGGTGGCGCAGACCATTCCACTAGATGGAAGCAACATTTTCCCCACCGCCATCCAATTTGAAACTGACCCAGAGGACGAAAACAAGCTGGCTCGCATTTTTGGCGTGCAGGCAAAAGAGGCGGCGGTGATTTATCCCTTGTCAACGATTTTGTCTATTAAGCGTTATTTGGGGTCAGATGAGAAAATTTCTGTGGTTGTGGATGAAAAAGAGCATCAATTTGCACCTGAGCAGATTGCGGCGGAAATTTTGGGGCATTTGAAGCAAAAGGCAGACCAGTATGCCCAAGATGAAATGAAAATCGAGGGGGAGTTTTCGGGTTGTGTTATCACAGTGCCTGCAAACTCTACCGACAAGCAAAAGTCTATGACAAAGCAGGCTGCAATTTTGGCTGGTTTTGACCCTGACAGCGTTTATCTGCGTTTAGAGCCAGCGGCAGCGGCGATTTCTTATGCCGTCAACGAAACCAATGACAAAACCGTGCTTGTGTACGATTTTGGTGGCGGTACTTTTGACGCTTGTATTTTGAAAATCGAAAACCAAGATGACGAGCCGAATATTTCCATCGTTTCGACTTTTGGTGATAACGATTTGGGCGGTAATGACATCGACAAAATCATCATCGACATGATTTTGGAGGAATTTAAGAAGCTTACTGACGGGGAAATTGACCTTTACAACGAAGATGCAGACGATGGTGTCAGCAAGCGTCAAAAGAAGGTTGCACAGGTTCGTTTGCAACAGGTGGCAAACCAAGCCAAGGAGCGTTTAAGCCAAGCGAAGTCGACAAAAATTGTGCTTGCACCTTTTATCCAAGAGCCGAAAATTGTAAATATCAACATGGAAATTACACAGGAAGATTTTGAAAATTACAAGCGTAATGGTCAACAGGGCGACCATGTGGATTTGTTTGAAAAATTGAAGGATAAGAGCCTTAATGACCTTGTGGATGCAACCTTGGCTTGCATTGACAAATGTTTGGAAGTTGGTAGCCTAAAGGAAAGCGATATTGATGAGATTTTCCTTGTGGGTGGTTCGTCCTCTATCCCTCTGGTAAATGCCAAAATTGCGGAAAAGTTTGGCAAAGAGCCGTTTAAGTCTAAAATCAGCCCTGCTTTGTCCATATCCCAAGGTGCGGCTTATTATTGCAACATGATAATGATGCCTACTGTTAAAGGACCAACTGTGCAGGAGAAAACCATTCACCCACTTGGTTTGGAAATTGCTGGCAGACGCTTCATGGAAATTGTGGCGGCTGGTGTTGATATTCCACGGGAAGGGCTGATTGTGGAGGCTGGCGAACTTCTGACCACAAACCACGACAATGTGCCATCTATGGCGATTGTGGTTTATGAAAGTACGGAAGCTGTGGGCGAAAATCCACTTGTGTCCCAGTCTGGCATGAAGCGTTTGGCGGGTACCAGCTTGCGTGGTATCCCACAAGCCCCCAAGGGGACGGAGAAAGTTAAGGTTATCTTTACTGTTGGGCAGGACAATATGTTGAAGGTTACGGCAAAATCTACAAGCACGGATGGAGCAACCACAGAACTTTCTGTTGATGCCTTGTATTCGTAAAGGTTAGCCCATGAAAAACAAAACAGAACGTGGGGAGATTTTTAAGGTTTTACAAAGTAAAATAAAGAAGCAGGACACTTTTGTGGAAGGTAAGGAAAGTTTGCTTGCCCTTCGCAAAGAGTTATCTTTGATTTATGATTATATTTTCCATATATGTGGCCCTGACGATTTTTTGGAAATGCCCGCTAAATCCGATAAAACAGTGGCTTACTATTTTTATCATCTTATGCGGATTGAGGATATTGTCACCAACACTTTAATTAAGGGTAAGGGGCAGGTCTTTTTCGCCAAAGGGTTTCAGAATTTATTGAATTCGCCAATTGTTACCACTGGCAATGAAATTCAGCGGGATGATTTGGTGGAATTTAGTAAGTCTTTGAATTTGGGACAGTTAAAGGTCTATACCGATAAGGTTTGGGAAAGTACTAATACCCTTATCCAGAATATGACATTTGACAACTCCAAAACCAAGGTGACAGAGGAAAGAAAGGCGAAATTGCTGGCTACAGGTAGTGTGTCAGAGGAGCAGTCCGCTTTTTGGCTGATGGATTATTGGTGCAAGAAAACCTACGGGGGATTGTTGTTGATGCCTTTGTCCAGACATCATATGATGCACTTGGATGGGTGTTTGCGAATAATACGAAAACTGAAAAATGACCCAACCGCCTCCAAACTTCTAAGTAGATGATGATGCAAAGCACTAGGAGGAGTTATGAAACCAACTAAAATAACTGAGAGAACTTATGAGTTGACCGTAAATGAAAGCCCTGACGCTACTGTAAACATGGCGTTGATACGAGGGAAATTGCATAATTTTTTGATTGACACGGGGGTGGGTGCAAACAGCCCACTTCCGCTGTTGGAGATTATCAAGGATTGTCAAAAGCCCCTAATTGTCATCAACACCCATGGGGACTGGGACCATGTTTATGGCAATTGCGCTTTTGAAAATGGTGTGATTGTTGCTCATTCTCTGGCACGCAAAAAGATTGACGAGGGCTGGGAAGATGCTGCGAAATGGGTGTTGGAGAAGGGTTGCATAACTGATGGAGAGGTTCGCAAGGTGTTACCCAATGTTACATTTGAGGACGTGATGCACTTCCCAGAAGATGGGTTGACTTTGTTCCACACCCCTTTTCACACTGAATGTTGTGTAAGTATTTACGACAGAGTGGACAAAATCCTGCATATTGGTGACAATTTTGGGTTTGAAGACGGAAAGGCATATCCTTGGGGCAAGGAAGTTGACGCTTTCCATAAAGTGGTTAATGCCTACAAGCAGTATGATTTTGGAACTTGCCTATCTGGACACAGCAAACCGCAAACCCATGGGGTTATTGAAATGCTGGAAAACTCCTTAGAACCTTGGCAAGAGTATTGGAGGAAAAACAGTGAAGCCAATTAAAATCACCGACCGACATTTAATGTTTACACAATTTGTGGAGGAGTGGGGTTGCGACCTTAACATCGGTCTGATACTTGGAAAGCATCGCAATTATGTTATAGACACAGGTTTGGGTGAAAACAGTGTTTTGCCTGTTTTGGAGCATTTGCAAAAGGGTAAACCCACCATTGTTATTAACACCCACAGCCATTGGGACCATGTTTGGGGCAACCATAAATTTGCGGACTGCCCCATAATTGCCCATAAGTTGTGCAGGGAAACTCTTGATGAGATTTGGGACAGTGAAGTGGAGCGTTGTAAGAAATTTATTGATGGCGAGGTGCGTAAATGCTTGCCTAATGTGACTTTTGAAGGCAAGATGCACTTTCCTGACGATGGACTTACCTTGTTCCACTCACCAGGTCACGCACCTGATGGCATTAGTATTTACGATGCTGTCGATAAGATTTTGTATGTTGGTGATGAAATAGGTGATACAGACGACGAGATAATACCAAATATCTATACCGACAAAGCCACCCTTATGAAAACACTAGAAATGTGGAAGAAACTAGATTTTGAGATTGCAATATCGGGGCATAACAAACCCCAAGGCAAAGACGTTATAAAAAGAATGGAAGCAGAATTGGCAAAGCTCGAAGGATAAACACTTAACCTTCGAGCTTAGAGCCTGTAAAGAGGTTGTGAGAAGATGACCAAGAAAAATGGGAAAAATTCGAGCTTGGCTCGTGAAAATACAATATTCGGAAAATGGGCAGGACTTGTTGCTCTTTTGGATAGATTTGTCCTTGCACGTGAGGAGGATTTTTTTCGGCGGGTTAAAACCGCCGTTGGCATGAAGATTACTGATGATTTTGGTGACAGCACAGGGCTGTCCACTTATGATGCAGAAATTTTTGACTGCTATACTAATATCATGCAGGTTTATCGCCAAGTTGTTGACCACCACCTGAAAGAGGGCAATGTGGTTACGACCCTAGAAGTTAAGGGTATCTGGGGCGGTATTTATGAGCTTTTAATGTCCCGCTTGATGTTGTATGAGGGTGAAACGGAAATAAACCCTATAGATGCTGAGAAAAAAGGCATTGTTGCCCAGTCGGTTGCGGATGCTTTTGAGCATATGGGCGAAGTCGTAAAAGAATATCGTGGGTCTGACATACGTGGCGAAATTCTCTATGATTTGCGTAAGAGCTTGCTAAAGTCAGAGCTGACTTTTGATGACATGGAAAAAATCTTTATTGACATAACCACGGCATTTGAAGATAATTGTGATGAGCAGTTTTACAGCATTTATCGCCGTGCTTTGGAGACCAAACTGGTAAATCTTAATAACTTGGAACTGCGTCAACAATTGTCTAATTTTAACAGCTTGTTAAAAGAAGAAATTGAGATTTTGCGACAGATTATTGTGGTGCAGGCAATGGCATTAGAAAAAATTATTTGGGATGGCGGTGCAACCCCAGAAGAAACGACGTTTTTGGAAGATGTGTTGGGGGTTTTACGTGAAACCTATCAGCGTGAAGGGCAGACCAGTGGGCGGATAAACCGTGCGTTTATGGAAATCGCCCTTAACCACAAAGAAAACCTTGGAAAAGTGACTATTGATGCTGAAAGCCCAGAAGAATTTGCTGAATTTTATAATGGCGAAACTGCCATGCCTCCTGATTTGGCAGTGATTTTTGAGAACTTTAA
>Ga0136643_10000445_pt1 | contig 45471 bp, 38 predicted proteins | sample TergutLab28metaG_FD_96883 | JGI IMG/M metagenome (GOLD analysis project Ga0136643, IMG submission 96883) | Labiotermes labralis P1 segment gut microbial communities from Petit-Saut dam, French Guiana - Lab288 P1 (version 3) (version 3) | ecosystem: Host-associated > Arthropoda: Insects >... | reverse complement strand
ATAGCTCCCGCCAAAGCTGCGGAACATATTGCCGCTAGTTTTCTCCTGCGAGACATTTTGGGCTTGCTATTTACAGTCCCTGAATTAATTTTTTCTTTTCTCATTTTTTTGAATCCTTTCATTGACAATACAATCATTAAATCTCTTCATATTTAATCCTCTAAGATGAGGTAAATATCATTTAAAATACTTCCAATTTGCTTATCTTCCAATGCTCTCTTTTTCAGTTGTCCTTCCACTTCCTCCTTATCGTTTTTAGATTTAAAAGCGATACTCATGGTAGTCAAAAAAGCAATGAACAAAACTGCAAAGATGCCTACAAACAAAATGTTCTCCATCAGAAATCTACTTGCTTGCCCCAAAGGCAAGCTACTCCAAACAACTCGGCCTACAATATTCTCCGGTCGGACAATCTCCCAATCCGGGGAGGGATTTTCAATGCCTTGGGTCTGAAAGCCCCGCTGACCGGTATCCCGATACTCCTCATAAATCAAAATCACACGATGGGTCATGGTTCTGGTTTCACTGACCAAAAACGTAATGTCATCCCCCACTCGAATTTCCCGTGGGTCCACCTGCCTTGTGATAATAAGAGAATGCTGGGGTATCTCGCTTTGCATACTGCCTGTTAGTACCCGCATGACCGAAAACCCTGCGATATGTCTGGGTATACCTGCTTCTTCCTCTCGGGTCAGAAAAAATACGCCAACCAACACGGCTACTAAAACAATATAAAATAATGCGCCACTTATTTGCGATTTTTTGTATACACGTTTTCTTTCCTCCGCTAACATGATTGATTAACCCCTATCACCCTTTCATCAATTGCATCCTACTAGATATGTAACATATTGCACTTTGCTTTGTCCGCAAAAATTCGTAAACGGTATTTTTTAATTCGAAAACGGTATTTTAAATTTAAAACAATAATTATGGATACAAAAAGAGCACCTTTCGATGTTCTGAAAGACACTCTGTCTTAAAAATAACTTAATCGCAATTCCCAATCATTTGTGTAACTTTCTATTTCTTTATACTTTCTTTTAACTTCTTAATGTATTGCCGCCCAACAGGTATCACCGCCCCATTTTGCATGACCACATTTTTTCCTTTTTCCTCATATTTTTCAATATGGGAAAGGGATATCAAATAAGAACGATTTACCTTTAAAAAATCTTCATTGCCAAAAAGCAATTCCTCTATCTTCACCATGGATGAGGTGAATTCAAATTGATTCTGCCCGTAATATACACAGATTTTTTTATTGATGACTTCAAAATGAGAAATCGTCGCCACTTCAATTTTTCTTGTTTCACCAATGGATGAAAACAAAAGCGTCCTATCTCGTCTTTTCTTCGCTTCTTCTATGGCCTCTGCAAGTACCATCAAAAAACGTTCTTCTGCATCTTTATTCTTGGTGATATAATTAAAGGCCTTTACATCAAAGGCAGTTTTCCAATGACGTTCTGATTTGGTTACAAAAATAACCTGACCACCAAAGCTATCTTGCCGCAATTTCTTTGCGACTTCCACACCACTTATACCGGGCATACCAATGTCCAAAAGTACAAGATCCACTGTGGAAAAAATCTTCGAATCCTGAAAATCATTTAACAAAGCATCCCCACTTTGGTATTCTTTTATCCTAATTTTCAAATTCTTTTGTTCTTTCATTTTTTTACATAAACCGTAAAAATAAGCACGCTCTTCCTGATCATCATCACAGAGTGCTATTTTAAGTGCTGCTATAGATTGCATATGACACTTCCCCTCCAAACGCAGTTATTATAGCACCATTGTTTCAAAGAAAACCATTTTTGTCCCAATTGATATCTTTTCGAGGAAAAGTATGTCTGTTCAAAATGCAGAAAACAATATATCCTCACATTTATATGCTCTTTTTTTTGCAAAATCTTTTTTTAATCTTTACATTTTCACAACAATATAATAGAATACAATCGTAATCGTTTAACATATTTTCGGGAAAGGAACTTGCAAACCATGAAACAGTTTATGAAAAAAAGTAAATATTCAACACCCCCCCCGTCACTTTTTTGTTTCTTAGCGTGTAAATACATTTCTATTTTCCTCTATGACAACCAAAATATGGTTGCCATCGTTGTATAGAGGAGGTGCCTATGTTATCTATTTTTATTTGTGACAATGATCCCATCCAGCGGGAGCATTTGGAACAAACCATCGCAAACTATACCCTGTTGGAACATTTAAACGCAAAATTGGTTCTATCTACAGATGATCCAAAAGAGATTTTGCTCTATCTAAAAAAACACCCCAAAACTTCCGGTCTTTACTTTTTGGAGGTTAATTTGCAACGGGAAATCGATGGATTCACTTTGGCATCCGATATCAGAGAAATAGACCTACACGGTCATATTGTGTTTGTAACAGCCCATAGTGAACTGACCTTGATGACCTTTTCTATGAAAATTGAGGCCCTTGATTATATTATAAAAGGCAGACAATACGACAAAATAAAAGAACGGATTCTCAACTGTTTAGATGTTGCTTATCAGCGCTATGTGGATACGCAATTAGGCTCACGAGAAATCTTTCAGGCAAATGTCAAGGGCAAGCTTCAATTTTATCCCATCAATGAAATTATGTTTTTTGAAACCTCTCAAACCACAAAACATTGGATTGTACTACATTTGACCCAAGACAGCATCGAATTTCGCTATTCTTTAAAAGAGGTGGAACACTACAACAGAAACTTTGTACGGGTACATAGTTCTTATGTACTCAACGTACAAAACATTGAATATATTGATGGAAAAAACATGGAAGTGAAAATGAAGAATGGGGCATTTTGCCGTTTGTCTGCACGGGGATTGCAGACGCTGAAAAAAAGATTGGATGGTGGCAGAACAAAAGAAAAATAAAGGATCGGTTTAAATAGAGCATATCTATACCCTGACCCAAATCAGCAGCAAACAACTGACGATTTGGGTCAAATACTTATCCTTTTTCTTTATTCCTCCAACAACCAATCCACAATATTTATAAACACAATGCCCTTATATTCTCTATCTTCGGGCATTTCATTTGTAATTACTACTTTACGATAATTATCCGGAATATTTAATAAATTCTCAATCTCTCTCGTTGACTTTTTAGGCATATTATAAGCGACTTGATAATATTCTTTTTTGCCGTTTCGCATCACCAAAAAATCCACTTCCTTACTATCATATGCACCTACTTGAATCGAGTATTTACGCCGCAGCAATTCCAAAAAAACAAGATTTTCCAATTTATGCCCTAAATCTGAATTTACCTGCTGTATTTGCGCATTCCAAAGACCAATATCACAAATATAATACTTGCCGTTTGTTGATAATTGTTTTGCTCCTTTTATATCAAATTTCGGCACATGATAAAAAGCATACGCATCTTCCATAAGCCGCAGATAGGTATTTAAGGTATTTCGACCAACCCCTATTTTATTGCTTCTCAGTCTATGTTCAAGCTTACTAATAGATACCTCACTGCCAATGCTATCCATTAAAAATAATGCAATGCGCTGCAATGTATCTACATTTTTCGCCCCATATTCACGGGAAGAAACATCTTTTAACAAAATACTATCATAGGTCGCCGAAAGATAATCATACTTCGCTTCTCCATCACGCAGTCTTGCCAGTGTTGGCATACCACCATACTCAAAATATTCTTTATATCCTTTTCGAACAACCCGTTCATCTTTTTTATCCATTGATTTAAACTGCAAAAACTCCGAAAAAGAAAGGGGAAATACTTGAATTTCTGTATATCGTCCGGCAATGAGTGTTGCTAATTCACCCGACAACAAAGAAGCATTTGAACCCGTAATATATATATCTGCATTCAAATCAACACGAAAGCTATTGATTACTTTCTGCCAATCTTTCACCATTTGGATTTCATCGAACATCAAATACAGCGTTTCCTTTGTATTTTTTGCCATAACGTAATCATAAAGATTGTTTGCTATTTTTAACTTTTCATTTTGAAAGGACTCAAAATTCAAATAAACAATCTGCGCTTCCAAAATACCCTGCTGTTTTAGATAATCCTGATACATCTTCAAAACATAGGTTTTTCCGGAGCGGCGCAAGCCTGTTATCACCTTGATTAGTTCATTGCCCTGCTCTTTTTGCAATCTTTTTAAATAATGATTTCGAATCACATATTCATGCATGACACAATCTCCCCTCCCTTTATTTTTATATCATATATCAATCATATCATTTATAAGAAAAATTGCAACCAGAGGTTGCAATTTTTCTATGAGGAATCTATATCAACATATCGAAATAAGCTATATCCTTTACGTGCTATGTTTTGACTTCCACCGCCTTTTCCTTGTAGCCCAAACAAAAAATCCAAAGCCTACAATCACAAACACAAAGCCGAAATAACCGACTAAAAGATTGCTGGATAAACCAAAGAATAAATAACCGACTCCGGCAAATACAGCCGCCAATATCGCATAAGGCAGTTGAGATTCAAAGTGGGCAAAGACCTTACAACTGGCTCCTGCCGAAGATAGTATGGTGGTATCGGATATGGGGGATGAATGGTCGCCCCAAACCGCCCCGGACAATACCGCTGACATGGCCGGCAAAAGCAAATGCATATTTCCGGTGGTATAAACCACCGCTCCTGCGATGGGCAAAACAACCGCAAAGGTGCCCCAAGAAGTACCGATGGAAAATGCCAAAAGAGCCGCACTCACAAACATAATAAATGGTATGAAACCACCATAAATACCTGCACCATACAAGATGCTTGCCACAAATTCACCCACCTGCAAGCGACTAATCAAGGTTGAGATAATCCAAGACAGAATCAAAATCATAGCCGCTGTTGACATGGATGCCAGACCTGCGTAAGCCGCACGCCAGAACTGTTTTTTGGTAATTTCACCCAATTTGATGTGCCTGGCACCAACGGCAAAAGAAGCCACAATCGCCGCAATACCACCCATCAGCAATGACATGGATAAGGATACATTGTCCAAAATAGAATACAACAAACCACTTTCTGCAATCTGCTCCGGTGTAGCACTTTGCAAACCTGTAATAAACATCATACCCAGGGTCACAGCTGCCAGTACTATAATGGGCAACCAAAAGTCCCAAATGGTTCCCTTGGAAGATTGTGCTTCCCCCAACAAACCCTCACCGGTTAAGTCCACAGAGATATCTTCTCCCTCTTCTATGGCCTTTTCGTACTTTTCCATTGAAAACATATTAAAATCAAATAATGCTGTGATAATTACCATACTAATGGCAGCAAATACATAGAAATGAAAAGGAATCATGGCCAGAAAGTCCATGAATATATTTCTCTCTTGCCCTAAATTTTGATATACCGTACCCATATTGCCCATAATAGCCACCGCCCAGCTGGATATGGGTGCCGCAATACAAATTGGTGCAGCAATGGAATCCACAATATAAGTAGAACGCGCACGGGATAGTTTATGATCCTTAGATAATGTTTTGGCAATATTTCCATTAATCATTGCATTGAAATAGTCATCAATCATCAAAACCACACCGATGATAATGATGATAAACTGCACCCCTTTCCGCGTTTTTACCCGTTTGGCAATGCTTCGAATAAAAGCCTTTGCTCCACCGGTAATCACAACAAAACTAGACGCAATGCCCAAACCAAACAAAAAGATTAAAACGGAAAAATACCAACGATTCAAGGAACCAAACAAAGCGGTTTCACTTTCCGAAAAGAAAATACCCGTCACTGTTTGCTCCAACAAAAGAATCGTATTAAATACATTAAAGTCAACTGCCATCAAAGCGGCCGCTATAATCCCTACCGTCATGGACAGTAGAATACGTTTTGTTAAGAAAACAGCAAGTATGGTTACCAAAATCGGTATCAATGACCAAATTGTTCCCGCAAAACTACTTGCAAATTCCATATTTTCACCTCATTTCTCGAATCTACCTTCTTTGTGTCCTATCTTTAGCTAACTGCAAACCGATTGCCTTTCTCCAATCGATTTTATTTTGCAATAATCTACTTTCTATCCTTATCATAAGGAAACCACCAGGGCTGCTTTTTCTCATCCGTACAATCTATATTGATATGCTTGATATTGGCATATTCCCGAATCCCTAAATTTGACAAAGACACACCAATGCCACTGGCCTTTCTGCCCACCCAAGGGCATTCCGGAAAAGCCACATTGATATCATTGACCCATACCATACCCACTTCTAAATCACGGGCAATCTCTTCTGCTTTTGTCAGATCACGGCTCCAAATTGTAGCACCCAAACCATATGTGGAACTATTGACCGCTGCGATGGCTCTATCCATAGATGCCACTTTATAAATAGGCATAACCGGCCCAAAAATCTCTTCTTGATCCAGCAACATATTGGAAGATATATTACCCAACACCGTAGGCTCAAAGAAATAACCCGCTCTATCAATGGGTTTTCCACCGGCGATTACTTTTGCCCCTTTGGCAATGGCATCGGCAACCAATTCTTTCACCTTTTCATATTGCTTCACAAAAGCAACGGGTCCCATATCTACCTCTGCGGCAATTCCCATACCTACTTTTAATTTTTTGGTTTTTTTCTTCACCAAAGCAACAAATTCATCATAAACCGCTTCATGCACATAAAAACGCTCACCGGAAACACAAACTTGCCCGGCGTTGGTAAATGCGCCCCATACGGCACCATCGGATGCCCGTTCCAAATCCGCATCGGGACAAACCAAAAAGGCATCTTTACCACCCAATTCCAGATTACATTTAATCATCCGCTCGCCACAGACCCTTTGAATAATTCTACCAGTAGAAGTGCTACCTGTAAAGGCAACCATGTTAATCTTTTCTTCTAATAAATATTCTCCAACCTGACCATCCCCCAACAATACATTAAACACGCCATTTGGCAAACCGGCTTTGGCAAAGCATTCTGCCATAAAGCAACCCACACCGGAGGTAATTTCAGCCGGTTTCAAAATCACGGCATTTCCGGCCAAAAGAGCCGCCCCAATAGACCACAAAGGTACTTCCAGAGAATAATTCCAGGGCTTTATAATACAAACCACACCCAAGGGTTCAAAGACCAATTTGCTTGTTTTAGAAGCCCATGCCGCATCAATCTTTTGTGGTTCATCTTCCAAAAACTTAATGCCCTCATCTGCAAAATAATTCAAAATATTGGCCGCTCCAAATACTTCGCCCTCTGCCTCATGGATGGATTTTCCCATGCCTGAAATAATCAATTCCACGATTTCTGAAACTTGCAAATCACCCGGCAAACCTTGACCGGCTATCATATGGGTGGCAGCGCGCCGCAGGATTTGAGCACGCTGGTTCAAGGTGGTCTTTTTCCACGTAGAAAAAGCCGAACGTGCCGAAGCAACCGCAGCTGTCACTACCTTTCTGGAAGCACAAGACACCTCATACGCCACACTCATATTTGCCGGATTAATCACTTGATAAACCTCATCACCGGACATCTGTATACCGTTTACCACCGAATAAAACATTTTCCCCATTCAAAACCTCTCCTCTAACATCTCTCCTTGTCAATTCTTTAACAATACTGCGAAAAATGAGACCAAGCCTGAGATAAATCGCCTTTTAAATATGGAACGATTCACCCCAAGCTTTTGTATGTTATCTCAAAAACATTACCTCTTTACAAGCAAGGCATCTGCAATGCCTACGCCTCTCCCCTCATCATACACGAATACCGGATTAATATCCAGTTCTTGCAGCGTATCCACATTGGCACAAGCATACGCTGCCACCTGCACAATGGTCTTGCACAAAGCCTCTATATCGCAAGGTTTGCCGCCACGATACCCATCCAACAGTGGATAGGACTTTAACGATTGTAGCATTTCCTTTGCTTCACTCATATTCAACGGTGCCGGATACAGTGCCACATCTTGAAATACTTCAACAAAAACGCCGCCCATTCCAACCATCACAATGGGACCAAAGAGCGGGTCGTTGTTTACCCCGATAATCATCTCTATCCCTTTTTCCAGCATCGGTGCCATTAAAATACCGTTGATGTTTGCATCGGGGCATTTCTCCCTTACATTTGCCAAAATCTCATGGTAGGTATTTCGAACTGCCTCTTCCCCATAAATCGAAAGCTTTACACCACCTACATCACTTTTGTGAAGGATGTCAGCTGATTCAATTTTCATCACCACAGGAACATCTACCTTTGTTGCAAAGGCAACAGCTTCTTCCTCTGACTTGGCAACCAGCTCCGCACCTGTTCCAATCCCATAAGCCATCAACTCTTTTTTGCTATCATACTCAGACAGCGCATATACATCTGTTTCCTTTGTTGTATAGCTACTGCACTTTAGGGATAAGGATTTCTCATCCCCTTGGTACTGAATATACGCAGACAAGTAAGCCAATAACTTAAATGCGTAGGTAGTCGGGGGCAAAATGGGCACACCGATATGGAATAGCTTGTTGCTGTATTCCGGATTGCGGGTGTTTTCCATAAAAGGAATCATGGCAATGGGCTTGCAATCCTTGTCCTTACTTACCTTTTCTATCCCCTCATACATAAAATGAATGGATGGATCGGCAATTTCATGCAATAATGTATAACCAATCAAAATCATTTCCACATTGGGATCGGCCATAACAGTTCGTAACACCTTGGCATACAGGTCTGCATCATAGGATAACGTTGCTGTGGTATCCAAGGGATTATTGGGTGTTGCATAGTCCGGCAATTGCTCCTTTAGTGCTTCCAAGGTTTCCTCTGTAAAATCCGGATATTCTATACCATACAAACTGGCTACATCCGCACAAATCGTGGTCTCGCCGCCGGATAAATTCATCGAAGCAAACGCCGCTTTCTTTGGTAATCTAGGCAATGTAGCAAGCATCTGCGACATGGCTTTTAGCTCTTCTAAATCATCCACACGAATGGCACCAAACTTTTTTAATACCGCATCAAAAGCCTGATCGGAACCGGATAAACTACCGGTATGAGAAGCCGCAATCTCCCCGGCTTTTTCACTTCTTCCGGCTTTTAACATAACCACCGGTTTTTTCTTTTGGGCTGCCTGCTTTAAAACAGCGGCAAATTTTTCAGGGTTTTTCACACCCTCCAAATACACACAAACTACTTTGGTATCCGGGTCATCCACCAAAAATTCCATATAGTCTTCCAGGGTAACCAACTTGGCATTGCCTGCGGAAATACTAAAGGAAAAACGCATGGACGGATCATCCATCATGGTTAAGCAAAGTTGCCCACTTTGTGATACAACCCCCACCGAGCCACGTCTGTCCCGGTTGGCTGAAACAAAAGCAAAAGCTTGCACATCTCCAACATAATTGGCAAAACCGGCACAATTGGGGCCCATAATGGCAATGCCTAAGGACTCGGCCGCCTGCTTTAATGCAAGTTCCGCAGCAATCCCCTCTTTTGTTCCCACTTCTGAATAACCACTGGCAAATACAACCGCACCGCCACAACCTTTTTCGGCTGCCTCGTGTAACAAAGGAATCACGGTTTTTTGCGGGGTGCAAATAATTGCCAAGTCAATAGTATCATCAATGTCAGCCATGCTTTTATAACAAGTTACACCAAGCACTTGCACACGGCGGGGATTGACAAAATACACACGCCGCCGGTCCGCAACAAAGTTTAGAATGTTTCGACAGACACCACCACCAAAACCCTCCGAATCACTGGCTCCAATTACCGCAACAGACTCAGGTCTTAGTAATTTTTTCAAATCCATAAGCCTTATTTCCCTTCTACACCACGATCAAAGCAAACGATATTGGTTGCGTTATGCTTGCCCTTACCTTGATCTTCAAAAAATTTCACAATGACTTCTTTTAGATGCGCCGCATCAAATAGATCACTCTTGCTTGCTAAGGCACCTAACATCACAATATTGGCTCCTTTGGGATTGCCTGCCTCGATGGAGATTTCCGTAACCGGAACTTTCACAACCGTAATATCATCCCGATAACTACGATCGGCATCTACAATAGAAGCATTTACAAATAGCATCCCACCCGGCTTTAACCGTGCTTCAAACTTATCTACTGCCGGAGAGGTCATACCCAATACAATATCCGCTTCCTTACACAAAGGACTGGCAATCAACTTCTCACTGATTTTTACATTACAGTTTGCGGTACCACCACGCATTTCCGAACCATAAGAGGGATAAAATGTTACATTATGCCCTTGTTCCATACCGGCATGAATCATTAGCATTCCGGCTGTTAAGATGCCTTGTCCACCAAATCCTGCACAAATAATTTCAGTCATAATCACGCCCCTCCTCTAAATTCCCCTAATGGGAAATACTTCATCATTTCATCTGCAATCCAATCGATATTTGCCAAGGGAGGTAACCCTAAATTGGTTGGACATGGAGATAATAACTCCACCAAACAAAAACCTTGCCCTGCCATATGCTTGTCAAACGCCTTGCGAAGCATTTTTTTCGATTTATTCATATTGGCCGCATCTGTCATAGAACCACGTGCCAAATAAGCAATACTTTCAAAACCACCAAAGGCATCTTCCACTTTAAAAGGCATACCGGCTTTTTTCGGATCCTTGCCATGGGGCGTAGAAGTAGTCACCTGTCCCGGTAGTGATGTGGGCGCACATTGACCGCCGGTCATGCCGTATAAGCTGTTGTTGATCACGATGGTAAGAATATTGTCATTGCGCAGCGCACAATGCATGGTTTCTGCCATACCGATGGAATAAGCCGCACCATCCCCAATATAAGCAACCACCGGGTTGTCTTTGCGTACTTTTTGAATGCCAACCGCAACCGGCAAAGGCCTGCCATGGGCTGCCAACACAGTATCAAACTTCCATGATTCAATGTTTAAAGAACCACAAGCTACGTCTACCACCGTCAAAAGCTTGTCACTCAATCCCATTTCTTCCATTACTTCCGCAATGAGGCGTACCGCCAAGCCATGTCCGCAACCGGGACAAAAACCACTTTTTGTAAATGTAACAGTATCGGGCGCTTTGATTTTCATACTACACTTCCCCCTTTACTTTATTTAAAAATGCAATGGCCGCTTGTAAGACACCATCTGTTTCAGGAATTTCAAAAATAGAACCATAATGATCCACCGGGCAAGCGTCACCAATTGCCAAACGCACATCATCTACCATTTGCCCTAAAATACTCATCTCAATCGTCAAGAAAGCCTTGGCACTTTTCGCCAACTCAAAGGCCTTGATTGGGAATGGCCACAACGTAATCGGGCGAATCAAACCAATCTTCACACCCTGTGCTCTGCCTACATCAACCACTTCCCGACAGATACGGGAGCTGATGCCATAAGCAACCAAAACAATCTCTGCATCTTCCACTTCAAAAGCCTCATAACGCTGCTCATTGGCTTCCATCTCTGCATACTTGTTTGTTAAAAACCCTTCATAATCAGGATGATGATAATAAATATTTTGCACCTTACGTGGCTCTGTTCCGGCTTTGCAGCCTTTGATACTCCATTCAAATTGATCAATATCGTGCTCGACTGCCTCCGGTATTTCTACCGCTTCAATCATCTGCCCGATGGCAGCATCCGATGCAATCAATACCGGATGTAAATATTTTTCTGCCAAATCAAAAGATGCTATCATCAAATCCACTGATTCCTGCACGGAAGCCGGTGCCAATACAAGGGTACGATAGTCACCATGTCCGCCGCCACGGGTTAATTGCCAATAATCTCCTTGACCCAGAGAAATATCTCCCAAGCCCGTACCAATCCGCATCACATCTACAACCACTGCCGGCAAATCTGCTGCCGCCAAGTAAGAAATCCCTTCTTGCTTCAAGGAAAATCCCGGTCCTGATGAAGTTGTAAAGGCACGTGCCCCAGCCGCAGCTGCTCCATGAACCATATTGATGCCTGCCAACTCTGATTCCGCTTGAATAAATTCACCACCAACCTCATCCATACGCCAAGAAAGATATTCTAAAATCTCTGTCTGAGGTGTAATGGGATAACCGCTATAAAATCGACAGCCGGCAGCCAAAGCCGCTTCTGCCAAGGCATCATTGCCTTTCATTAACACTTTTGCCATAATCTAGTTTCCTCCATCATCTAATTTCAAATACATAATCCGGGCACATCCGATAACAAGCAGTACAGCAATTGCATTTTTCATCATCTACTGCTACCGTGTCATATCCCTTTTGATTGACATTACCCGTAAAATAAAGTGCCTCTTTGTTGCAAGCTCGGACACAATAACCACAGCCCTTGCAACGATCGGGCTCTATATATAGTTTTTCCATACTTGACTTCTCCTATTTTTTTGCTTTTATTCTGCGTTGCTTTTACTTCTATTCATAAGATTTCTTTTGTTTATTTTCAAGAATATAAACGCTAATACCGCACCAACGACACCACTAATAATCAGGAAAGTGAAAATACGCACATATCCATCTCCGGCAAAGTTGTCAATCCAACTTCCAAACAATGGATGGTAAATGGAATCCGGCAAGAACGCAATGATAGACATAATCCCAATCACCGTAGCTGTCATGGTACGGGAAATCTTCGCCTCACTAATGGTAACAAATACCTGGCTGTACATCATCATTGCAACGATGCCCGGTATCAAGGTATAAACGCTGACAACACCTTGTGAAACACCACTTGGCATAATCAATGCACCCGCAAACAATGCCGCCAAAATCAACATGGCTACCGCAATCCATCTGGAAGCGGACTTAAACACCTTGTCTGCCAAAAGTCCACCCACAGGTGCCAACATCAAGGTACCATAACTTCGCACAATACCAAAGAAACCGGTATCCACTGCCGACAGACCTCGAACCGCCGTTAGATATGGGGTAAAGTAAGATACAGAGGTGAAAAATCCATAACCGATAAAACCAATCAAAGCTGCAATCCAAACCACCGGCATGGTCAATAACTTACCGCAATCCCGCAGATTAAAGCTAGATGCATCTCCGGCTTTGGCACTGCTATAATCTACCCGCAACAAGAACATAATTGCAACCGCAACGATGACAGTGAAAACACCACCGGTGATAACCGCACGTACAAAACCACTAGTGATTTCTGCATCTGTACCGGTATGTCCGGTATAAGCTGTATTATAAGCAGCCATCGCGGAAGTACGAACGATGGTGGCAAACAAACCTTGGGCACCATAGTACAAACCATACATCAAACCTTGTTCTTTTTCCGTTCCGATGATACGGATTGTTTTCATCAAAGATGTCCAAAATACAAAAGTAGTCGTAAAGGACAAAGCAATCCAAATCATGATACTTACGGTATAATTCAACGTCAATGCATAAATAAAGGTCAAAAGAGCTGTTCCGCCTAAAGAAATAGCGATGGCCTTTTTGGGCTCAATCCGATCTGCCAAGGCTCCGCCGGGAATATAAAGAATGACATTAATAATGGTATGGAATGTCAAAAGCAACCCGGATTGTGTTGCGGTAATGCCCGTGGCAACCAATTGTCCATCAAACAGAAAATATCTGATATAAGGTAGGAAAAAGGCTGTTCCGCCTACCGCACCAAGTACTAGGATGTTAATATACTTTTGTAATTTTGAATAACTTTTTTCACTCGTGTTTGTCATAACGATTCTCTTCTCCTATTATTTGTTATAGTAAATCGGGTGCATCTGATGGATCCGGCGCAAAAATTTCATAAGCGACATCCCTTTGATATCTGCCGGATTTTTTCGCTTCTTCAAAAAGCTTGCGTGTACTTCTTCTCACAACTTGATCCAAATCATCCACGATATCTTGTGGAACTGCCTCCACAACACGGAAAATCAAGGCTTCATAGATGCGGATTCCACCCATACTGGCTACAAAATCCACAGAAACATCCACGCCTTTTTCAAACAAAATTTTATCTGCTTCTGCTGTGGTTGGAATGTTTGCACCCTCTACAATCAAGGACGCTTTTACCAGATGTGCGTTATCTTTGTGAATCACATCTTCTAAGGCCGCCGGTACCAAAATATCACAGTCCAACTCTACCCATTTGCTATTGTCCATTTCTTGATAATGCGATTCAAAAGATGCAGGATCCAATTCGCCTTTTGGTAATTTTGCTGCCACCAATTTTTTCACATCCAAACCATCCGGACAATAAACCAGACGATTGGCATCAGCAATCCCTACTACCGTGTAACCCATTTTGTCAAAGCAATAAGCCGCACTGGCTCCCACACAACCAAAACCTTGGATTACCACTTTTGCACCGGGTGCACCGCCTTTTAACTTCCAGGCTTCATCCGCAGAAAATACCACACCATACCCTGTAATCATGTCATACATTTTAAACACGTCATAAGACATCTCACAGGCCAAATCATGATTGATAATACCTTGTTGAATGGCCGGATCCGCTTTCATTGCCTTTGTTTGAGGCACACTATCAATACCAATTTCACCAAAAATCTTCAATACATCTAAATAATCAACGCCTAAATCACCACCCATAGACGTTCCCGCTTTCATATATGGCTGAATTGCAATCAAATAACGTTTCAGCACATCTAACGCATCCGGTTTCTTGGAATCATAAGAAATACCACCTTTACATCCGCCGGTGCTTGTAATCTCTGCCGCCTTATATTTATAGCCCATACCTGTCGCCAATCGAATTACTTCTTCTTGATGTACAGAAGGGTGCATCCTAGTTCCGCCGCCTGCATAATGATTTGCAAAATTATACACACAAAGCCAACCGACCGCATCTGTTTCCGTATCGTTCCACTCCACTGTCAAATAAGGTTTCCTCACCATAAAAATACTGCTCCTTTCGCTTTAGAATTGTTTTTGTGTTTCAAATTATTTTCTTCCCCTTTGGCCTATTCTACTCTAACATTTCCTTACCTTGTGAACAATTGACAGTTCTTCCTAGTATTTTTGCCCATTCTTGTTCAAACTATCTAAATTTTATTTCAGTTTTATTTTTATTAAATAGTTTTTTAATTAAATTTTATAGTTTTTTTATGATTTTGTATCCATAAAAATACAAAAAAGACCTAGCATTTCTACTAAATCTTTCTTTAAACAACATATTTTTATTTTTTTATTCTCTAAACAATCACACCTTTTTGCAATATGAGATTGGCATACAAGGCACTTTCACCGGTGGAAATAATCGCATAAGCTGCCTTGGTTTCATCATAAAACGAAAAACGGTCTAAACTGCCGATGCAAGCTGCACCTCTGTTTTCATATTTGGCAACCAGCTCTTTGAACGTCTCCCAAATCGGCGTTTCTACCGTATCCCCCGGCATAACTTCCATCAAAGTTACCGGCTGATCCACGTAAGTATCCAAGGGAAAGACTTGCAGGATGGCATCTAATAGTTCCGGTACACCATGCCCGTCACAACGAATCACGATACTATCTTTTCCCATGGATTCTGCGGGAAAGTTACCATCTGCAATCACAATTTTATCACTGTGCCCCATTTCACTTAGTACTTTTAGTAATGCGGGTGAAATTATTTTTGGTATTCCTTTTAGCATTTTATTTAAAAACCTCTCTTTCACAAAAGGGCTGTTGCAAATCACAACAGCCCAAGTCATTTTTTAGTCATATAAGTTTTGATAAATCTCCGGATTGTCAATGGTATCCGCTGTATACCATTGTGCGCCCGTATCCACATCACTAACCGTTTCACCTCTGGCCGCAGCTACCGCCAATTGAACCACTGCCTGACCCATGGCAACAGGTGCTTGTGTCACTGCACCCATGAATAATTGATCACGAATTGCCTGCTTGATGGTTGCACCGGAATCAAATGCAATGCCTAACACATCATCTGCACCGACACCAAGCCTTTGAATCGTAGCATTTCCTGTGACCATCGCCTCACCTGAATGCTGGTTTGAGCCATAAATCACAATGGTATCTTCTTTGTTTAACAATGTTTGCATGTCAATGGCAGACAATTCATTGGTTACCTGTGAGGGTACCAGTACTTCAATAATCACGTCTCCGCCCTCACCTGTCTCTTCTACGGCACTATCATTTACATATCTTGTATTTCCGGTAATGGAAACCGTCAAGCCCTCCGCTTCTACCAAGGTTGCAATTTGATCAATGAAACCAAGGCCACGGTTGATGATGGATTCTGATGTGGCATCTTGGGAAAGTACGCCGATACGTACAGAACCATTTGCATTTACAACACGGTCACGAATCCCTGCATTCCAACCCTCATTGGCTGCCAATTGACCGGCTGCATAGTTGTCTGTAGAAGCATTTGCTAAAATAGAACCTGCCGGCGCATCCGGCACACCGGAGTCAAATCCGATGATTGGAATACCCTCTGCTTGGGCTTGGGCTATCCCATCTAATAACGCTTCCGTGTCAAGAGCTGCCAAACCAATGGCTGCCGGATGTTGATTGATGGCATTTTGAAACATTTGTACTTGATCTGCAATGTCAGACTCCGAGTTTGGCCCGACAAAATTGATGGTAACACCTAGTTCTTCCGCCGCTTCCTCTGCTCCTTGTAACACTGCTTGCCAAAATTGATGTTGAAAACCTTTGGAAACGATTTGAATGTTTTCGCCTCCACCTGCCGGCGCATCATTTGTATCTGCGTCAGCAGCCCCGTCATCGCCACCATTGTCTGCTGTTTCGGTTGTTGTGTCATCTGTTGTTGTATCGCCGCCGTTTCCACCACAACCCATCAACAAAGTACCAACCAATGTCAAAGATAATAAAGCAACTACTAATTTTTTCTTCATCTTAGAAAACCTCCCTAAATTTTTTATTTTTTGTAACTGTATATCATTACTCATCCGAGGATGAGAATCATATCCTTTATTTTTTAGCATTTCTTGTCACATCAATGAACACAGCAATAATCAATACAATACCTGTAATAATCTGCTGCCAGTTGGCTTGTAAACCAATGAACGGCAAACCTGTTTTCAAAAGAGACATCACAAATACCCCTAATAAAGTACCACCAATGGTTCCGTAACCACCTTTCATCGACGTACCACCAATGATAACCCCGGCGATGGCATCTAACTCCAAACCAGCCCCGGTACCCGGCACAATCCCTTGAAAGGTAGCCGCATAAGCCACACCAGCCAAACCGGTAAAAAAACCACTGATGATATAAGCCAAGGCATGCCATTTGGCCACATGGATACCGGACAAACGAGCTGCTTCTTTATTGCTGCCGACCGAAATAATATAACGGCCCGGTCTGGAATGATTCAAAAAAACAGACATCACGATGACCAAAGCAAGAATCAAGATGAAACCAACCGGAATCAAAGTGCCGTTTGCATCCAATCTAAAAATACTACGAAACCACCCTTGTTCCGTTGCACCTGCCGGCCATGTCACACTCATACCACCCACCAAAATAGAGCCCAAACCACGGGCAATCATCATGGAACTTAAAGTAGCAATAAAGGGCGGTAAATTCAACTTTGCTACGGAAAAAGCATTCAAACAACCCAAAGCTACACCAAATAAAATACACACGAGCAGAGCCAAACCAACGGGCAAATTCTGTTGATTCACCAAGTTACCGGCAAACAAACCGGCCGCAACCATGCCTGTTCCAATGGACAAATCAACGCCGCCTGTAATCAAAGGAAAGGTCACCCCAATGGCCATCAAGCTGACATAATACGAAAAATCAAAAATACTAACCACTGTAGAATACTGCCGAAAGGCAGGGCTCATCCAACTGAAGAAGATTGCTAAAAATATAATGACACCTATCACCACAATCTTTTGGGTTCCAACGGTTTTCACAATTGGATTGTTTGTAAATGCATTGCCTTTTTTTACGCCTGCTCCCATTTTTTTAGCTTCCTCTCCATTTATTCTCTGCGTGTCGCCGCATGCATGATATTTTCTTGTGTTGCCTCGCTAATATCCATCTCACCGGTTTTGCGACCCTCACACATAATTACAATGCGGTCACTCATTCTCAATACTTCTGACATTTCAGAGGAAATCATAATGATGGATTTTCCTTGTTTTACCAATTCATTCATCAAATGGTAGATTTCACTTTTTGCCCCAACATCAATCCCTCTTGTTGGTTCATCAAAAATCAAGATATCACAATTGCGTACCAACCACTTGGCAACCACCACTTTTTGCTGATTTCCACCGGAGAGATTCACAACAAACTGCTCCACCCCCGGTGTTTTGGTTTTCAGTTTTTCAACATACTCTTCCGCCACTTGCGCTTCCTTTTTTTTGTTGATAAAAAGCCCGGCCATAAAATTCTCTAAACTAGCCATGGTTGTGTTTTCTGCCACCGTTTTTGCCACTACAATACCATAGCGTTTTCGATCCTCGGATAAATAACCGATGCCGTTTCTGACTGCATCTTGGGGGCTTCGAATGACAACCTTTTGCCCATTTACAAAAACCTCACCGCTGTCCATTTTATCCGCTCCGAAAATGACTCTTGCCGTTTCCGTCCTGCCGGCACCCATCAAACCTGAAAAGCCCAAAATCTCACCTTTGTGTAAGCGAAAACTAACATTTTGAACCATGCGTCCGGCATTTAGATTCTTCACCTCTAATACAACGGGAGCATCCTTTGCCACATTGCTTTTGGACTTTGGTTCTTCATAAATCACACGGCCAACCATCATTTGAATAATATCTTCTTTGGTGGCTTCTTCCGTATCAATGGTACCCACGTACGCACCATCCCGTAACACCGTAACACGGTCTGTAATTTCTTTGATTTCATCCATGCGATGGGAAATATAAACAATGCCAATGTCCTTTGCCCGTAAATCCCGAATGATTTTAAACAATTCTTTGATTTCGGATTCTGTCAAAGCGGCGGTTGGTTCATCAAACACAATAACTTTTGAATCATGGGAAATGGCCTTGGCAATCTCACACATCTGCTGCTTTCCAACGGTTAAATTTCCCATGGTTTCCGTCGGGTCAATCTCAATGTTTAACCTTTGAAATAATGCAGCGGCAGCTTTGTTCATCGCCTTGTCATGAATCAACTTGCCTGACATTTTTTCTCTGCCAATGTAGATGTTTTGTGCCACCGTCAGGTGATTTAACATATTTAATTCCTGATGTACAATCATAACACCGGCTTCTTGGGCAGCTTTGGGGCTGGCAAAAACCACCTCTTTGTTTTCGTAAGTGATTTTCCCTGCATCCTTTGTATAAATGCCGGTCAAAACTTTCATCAACGTAGATTTTCCGGCACCGTTTTCACCCATCAAAGCATGTACTTCCCCTTTGCGTACTTCCAAACTCACTTGATCCAGCGCGCGAACCCCGGGGAACGATTTGTCAATGCCTTCCATTGTTAAAATAACTTCTCCCAACTTTCTCACCTCTGCTAATTTTTTCTTTTTTGACTTCTCACATTTACATATACTGCAACCAAAACGATGATGCCCGTAATCACAAATTGATAATCCCGCTGGAATCCCATGGCCAAAATGCCCTCTTGCAACAAAGCAATAATCATCACCCCAAGGAATGTACCACCAATGGAAGCCACACCACCGGACATAGCCGTTCCCCCCATCACACTACCGGCAATGGCCTCATTATTAAACGTATCCCCTAGGCCCGGTTGCACCGTTGTATAAGCACCAACAAACAAAATGGCGGCCATACCGGCTAAGGTTCCACAAATAATATAAGCAAGCATTTCCCATCTTTTTACATTGACACCGGAAAGGCGCACCGCCTCTTTGTTGCTCCCGATACAAAGGATATAACGTCCTGCTTTGGTTTTATTTAAAATAATCGCACAGATAATAGAAATCAGAATCAAAACAAACAGGCCTGTGGGAATGGTAGTGCCACTTTCTGTCACAATCCGCACCAACATCCGATATTGCCCATTTTCTGCCGCTGCTTGCGGCCAACTAACGGACTGGGTTCTCGTAAACACAGAGCCAACACCCCGCGCCAACATCATACTCGCCATAGAGGTAATAAAAGAAGGTAGGTTCCAATAAGCGACCAAATAACCATTGAGCATACCAAACAAACTGCCAACCAAAATGGAAACCAACAAACATAACAGCAAAGGCCAACCGTTGGCTGTCAATAGGTATCCACTAATCAAAGCCGCACAGTACATAACGGGGCCAATGGAAAAATCAATCCCGCCTGTGGCGATGACAAAGGTCACACCCAAAGAAAGCAAACCCATAAAATAAGCATAGTTCAAAGCACTAAAAATACGATTTAAACTGATAAAATTCTGTCCTTGTATGACATGCACCAAAATCGTAAATAAAAAATAAAGTAAGATTAAAACGAAACATAGTAGGATACGATTGAAACCAACTGCTTTCACAAAGCGATTGTTGCTTATCTTTTTCACTTTTTCCATTCCTCCATGGATGATTTTTGCATGGGTATTTTTACTCTATCAGAAATCAAAACCATTCCCTATAAAACAAAAAAATACGCCGGTAAGACTAGTATAATCTTTACCGAAGTATTTTTTAATGGAATTTTTTACGAAAAATAGTTAAATTTTTCCAATCAATCAGGCAAGGGCTCAAAAAAAGGAAAGAGCAATCTTTGATTGGCACCAAAATACATATTGCTTTGATCAATCAACAAACTTCCGGAATCAATGGGCACTTGTATATTGCCGCTTTGCAAGGCCTGGTACCCTTGCTTTACAGCCAAATAAGCCATATTCACAGGCTTTTGTATCACAATACCCTGAATGATATCTTTTTCTAAAAATTGAATCTGCTCAATGGAATTGTCAAAGCCAATCAAAGAAACCTGTCCGTATAATTCCAAATCACGCAACGCCCTGGCCGCACCCACCGCCGATGGCTCATTGGTGGCAAACAGCAGAGTTATCTCCGGATGTCTGCTTAACATTTGCTTTGTCAAAGTGTAAGCCAGTTCCGGGGACGAATCACTAAATACCATATCCACAATGCGCTCTGCCTCATCTTGCAACCCATAACGAATCCCCGCAACCCGGTCAATGGTGGTGGAAGTATCTTTTACATGGGCCACAATACCAATCTGCGTATCCGGATTCATAAAACCCATACCAAACTCAGCCAAACTAATACCAGCCTGAACATTGTCCGTTGCTACCAAGCCGTGGCCAATTTCTTCCGCTACAACAGAATCTACCAAAATCACAACAATGCCTGCATCAATGGCTTTTTGTATATAAGGGGTTGTCTCCGTCACGCTGCTTGGCACCAGCAAAATCACATCCGGTGCTTGGGCAATGGTCTGTGCAATGATGGCATTTTGCCCTGCAATATCCTCTTCTGAGTCCGGTCCGCGCACTTCCAATTGACCGTTTAATTCCTCCACACCAATCCGTGCCCCCTCAATCAAAGAGCGCCAAAAATCATTGTTTTCATCTACTTTTTTTAGAATCAACACAAAACGATACGTATTGGATTGTTCGGTGTTCCCTTGAATAAACACGTAAAAAGCCAAGGCTGAAACCAGCAAAAAAAGAGACCACATAATAAATACCAGATGATTGTGATTGCGCTTTGAAGCCATTTTATAATTTCGTTTCATCCTCTGCTCTCCTTGGCAAAATCACATGGGCAACCGTTCCCTGATTCCATTGACTTTCATAATAAATGCCATAGTCTGCCCCATAGTACAATTTTAACCGCTTTTGAATGTTGTTGATGCCAACACCACTTTGTTTCTCGTCAAAAATATGCAACAAGGTTTCTGCATCCATACCCCGTCCGTTATCTTGGATTTCTAAATGCACCTTATCTTCTGCCAAATATCCTTTGATTCGCAACTCACCTCTGTTTTCTTTATATTTCAAACCATGATAAATGGCATTTTCCACCAAAGGCTGCAAAGAAAATTTCACAATTCGCTCCTCATGGATTTCCGGCATGATCTCTATGTGATATACCATCTTATCTTTATAACGCATCTGTTGAATGTTTAAATAATCTTTCAGATATTCGATTTCCTCACGGATGCTGATTTCTTCTTGTTCGTTGCTGATAATCTGCCGGAACAATCTTGCCAAAGAAGAAGTCATCTCCACCACATCGTCATTGCGCCCCGCCTCTGACATCCAAATGATGGAATCTAAGGTATTATATAAAAAGTGGGGATTAATCTGGGCTTGTAAGGCGCGTAGCTCCTGCCGCCGTTTTTCCTTTTGCTCACTTACGTTGGCTTTCATCAAGTGATCAATCTCTTTGGTCATGGTATTAAAAGACTGTGTCAAAGAACCCAGCTCATTGTTGGCCACCACTTCAATGTTTGCCTTATGAAATTCCCCGTGCTCCACAAAAACCATGGCATCTTTTAGATCACGAATCGGCCTGGTAATCTCTCTGGAAATAAAAGCGGATACAATAATCACCAAAACAAACAAAACCAAAGAAACCACCCCATATACCAATTGGGTTTGATGGCTATCCAGCAATAAATCAGAAGCAAAATTTACCCCGATTACGCTCCAGCCTGTAATATCAGACACAGACTTGGTGTAAATAATACTATCCCTGCCTGACTCAATGATGGCATAAGATGCCTCAATGGCCATGATCTTTTCCACATCTTCATGAATCAAACCACCAAAAAGCAACTGTTGCTTCGGATGGTATACGATATCACCATGATTGTCCAAAATAAAAATATAACCACGGTTGTGAAGCTGATTGCTGCAAAGGGCACTAATTGAAGAAAAATTCAAATCAATAAAAAACACACCCTCCCGCTGACCGGTATTGGGGTTTACCAGAGCACGGCTTAATGTAATCACCCATTCATAACTGGAGGGAATCACATTTTGCACATGGGTTGGGGTAATCAATTGACCCTCTTGTGAAAAACGGGTAGCCTGATACCAGTATTGACTGCGAATATCTACAAACGCACTAAAAGATTCATCCCCATAATTGACCACCATCCGATCATTGTCTGCAATGACGGCAATATTTGCAATGTCATGATGGGTATCCATAATCGTTGCAAATTGATCCACCAAACGACCACGGTATAAACTTTGAATGTCCATCCGTTCTGTTTCTGTAAATAAGTAACGAGACAATTCGCCACCCTCTGTTACAATGGTGGCGATGTTTTCCATATTAATGAAATAAGAATCGATATTGTCATTTACTTTTGAAGTAATGCTTGTTGTTAACTCAATGGAATTGGCAAAGGCCACACTGCGGGTATGATTAAAAGCAATAATCATAAAAATAAGCATCGCTAACAAAATCACCAACGAAAAGGAAATCATCATGGTTCGCTGAATGCTAGAGAACCGATTGAATAATCTTTTCACATTATTTTTCATCTGCACATTCCCTCGCATATTTTTTCGGTGACATGCCCGTTGCTTTTTTAAAGGCAATGCTAAAATAATGGGGATCGCCATATCCAACCTTTTCTGCTATCTCATAATTTCTCAACCCTGTCTCACACAGAAGTTCCTTGGCCTTTTCCATCCGCACACCGTTTAAATATTCCACAAAGGTTTTACCCGTTTCTTTTTTAAACAAACTGCTAAAATGACTGATGCTAAGACCCAAATGGCTGCATACGTTTTTTAAGGTCAAATCACAATCCGCAAAGTTCTGATGGATGAACTGAATGGCATCTAAACTTAAGCTTTCTTTTTTTCCGTAGGTTTCTTTTAGTTTATTCCAAGAATGTAACCCGGCATATAGTTTATTTTCCTGATCCAATCGTTCTTTTGTTTTGGATAATACCTGTGACAGCTCTTTGGCGGTAACGGGTTTCAGAATATACTCCATCACCCCATATTTAATGGCATTTTGCGCATATGCAAAATCTCCATACCCACTAAAAATAATTACTTTGGTATTGGGAAAATCTAGGGAAATTGCCTTGCTCAATTCGATGCCATCTACATAGGGCATATTAATATCCGTCAAAACAACATCCACTTGATTTTCTTCCAAAAAACCCAATGCCTCCTTGCCATTTTCTAGCGTTTGGATTAAAACAAAGCCTAAATCATTCCATTTTATTTTGTCACGAATTACTTCCCGCACTAAAATTTCATCATCCACCAAAATAATTTTATACATCTATCACTTCACCTCCAAAAATAAAGGATCATGGGTCAAAGATATTATTTGTATAATGGTCCGTAAGCGGCACAAGCACGGTAATCTTGCCCCTCTTTCTCCATCCCGAACGCATTCCAAGCGGTTGGCCGAAAGATGTCTGTTTCCGGCACATTATGCATCGCCACGGGGATCCTTAACATGGCACACATAGCAATCAAATCCGCACCAATATGACCATAACTAATGGCACCATGATTTGCGCCCCAGTTGTTCATCACGTCGTAAGCAGTTTTGAAAGCACCCTCTCCTGTCACCCTTGGTGCAAACCAAGTGCAGGGCCATGTATAATCCGTGCGTTTCCAAAGTATATCTGTTATATCATCCGGCAGATGTACCGTCCAACCCTCTGCAATCTGCAACATGGGCCCTAAATGCTTTACCAAATTCAAACGAATCATGGTAACAGGCATGGAAGCCTCTGTGACAAAACGGGAAGAGTATCCGCCACCGCGGAAATAACCTAAGTCCGCATAATTCCAAGTGGCATTTTTCAAAATGGCCGCTTGATCTGCTTCTGTTACTTCGTACCAAGGTTTGATGCAATGATTGCCTGCCGCATCTTTAGCTTGCCCATTGGCATCTAAGCAGGATGCACCTGAATTAATCAAATGAATCATACCGTCCGCATCTTTGGCGTGCCCCGTCAATGCATACCCATTTGTTGCTTTTTTTACTGCATCCGGACTCCAATAAGTACGCACATCAGAAAAAATAGAAGCTGTATTGGTCAATAACTTGGTAAATAACATACCCAGACCATTTAATACATCATTTTCCGTGGCTAAAATATAAGGCTCACGTATCCCATTCCAATCGAATGAAGTATTGAGCATCGCCTCCGGAAAATCACAGTTGGGATAGAAATCTGTCCACTGTCTTTGCCCTTGGAAACCGGCAGCTATGGCGTTGTGCCCTTGCCGTTCTTCTTCACAGCCTGCCGGAAGATTTGGGTTACCATTCATCAAGTCTTTGATGATACACATCATTTTTACAACAAATTCCCAATCCGCATCTTTTTTATCTCTGGATACTTGTCTGTCTTCCGGGTTTTTGTCAAACCCCTCGATGCATTTTTCTTTGGTCCAAGCCAAGGCTTTTTGAAACTCGGCTTCATCATAAATACCCTCTGTCATACGGCGAATGATTTCCACCTCATCTACAGAGGCAACACGCATACCCAGATATTCTTCTATAAAGTTTGAATCAATAATAGAACCACCAATACCCATGCAAATAGAACCGATTTGCAGGTAAGATTTGCCCCGCATGGTTGCCGTAGCTACCGCAGCACGGCCAAAGCGCAGTAATTTTTCTGTTACATCTGTCGGAATCTCTGTATCATCCGCATCTTGCACGTCACGGCCATAAATACCAAAAGCGGGTAAACCTTTTTGGTTATGGGTAGCCAAAACGGAAGCCAAAAACACAGCACCTGGTCTTTCCGTGCCGTTAAAACCCCAAACCGCCTTGATGGTGACAGGATCCATATCCATCACCTCTGAACCATAACACCAACAAGGTGTCACCGTATAAGTAATGTCTACACCGGCTTTTCTAAATTTGTCTGCGCAGGCTGCCGCTTCTGCAGCACCACCAATGGTGGTATCTGCAATCACTACTTTTACCGGTGCTCCATTGGAATATTTTAGATTTTCCTCCAGCAATTTTGCGGCAGATTTTGCCATATTCATGGTTTGATCTTCCAAAGATTCACGCACCTTTAATACACCTCTCCTGCCGTCAATGGTGGGGCGAATCCCAATCACCGGATAATCCCCGATCAGTCTTGATTTTGCCATTTTTTCTTCCTCCTTATATGTATGTTTGAAACCTTTCGTATGCTGCGTCCCACTTATCTTGATCTTGCGGCAAATATTCAAAGGTCTCTTCTGATGCCGCAATCATGCACCTTGCCTCTGCCACATCCCGTATCAGACCCAAGGATATCATCTGAACCGCAATATTGCCCAATGCCGTGGCTTCTACGGGTCCCGCAATCACTTTGCGCTTGCTGGCACCGGCCGTCATAAAACACAGCAACTTGCTTTGAATGCCGCCACCAATCATATGAATACATCCATAGTGCTTCCCGGTGCAACTTTCAATCTGCTCTAAAACATAACGATATTTCAGAGCCAAACTTTGATTAATACAACAAACAATATCACCCACAGACTCCGGTACTTTCTGACCTGTTCTTTCACAAAAAGCACGAATCCGCCTTGGAATGTTTCCTGTTTGGTGAAACTCCGGCGCATCCGGGTCCACAAAACTTACAAAGGGTTCCACCTGACTTGCCATCTCTTCCAATGCAGAGAATGAATACCGCTGTCCCTCCCGCTGCCACTGGCGGCGGCTCTCTTGTACCAGCCACAAACCAATGATATTTTTCAGCAAGGTGGTAGTATCACCATAACCACCCTCATTACTCAAATTGTATCCAAAAGACTTTGCACTGATGAGCGGAGCATCCAATTCTGTACCAAACAAGCTCCAAGTACCGCAGCTGATAAATATAAAATCCTTTTCTTTTGTTGGTACCGCAATCACGGCACTTTGGGTATCATGACCTGCCACCGCCATCACTTTAACCGCCGGTAGTTCCAATGCTTCACATATATCAGCTGACAAAGAACCAACAACGGTACCACTGGGCACAACCTCTGTGAATATGTTTTTTGATATCCCCAAAGAATCTAATATCTGAGTAGACCATTTTTTTGCCTTAGCATCCATCAACTGAGTAGTCGTAGCCATAGTATACTCGGTTTTTTTCACACCGGTCAAAAAGTAATTGAATAAATCCGGTGTCAGCAGTAGGGTCTCTACCCGCTCCAATAACCAAGGTCTTTGCTCTACCAAGGCATATAATTGAAATATCGTATTGAAATTTTCGAATTGATTACCACTCAACTGATAAATCTCATCTTTGGAAATCTTTTGAAATACTTTTTCTTGCATCCCAAGGGTACGATCATCCCGGTAGTGGATGGCATTTTCCAATAAAGCACCGTGGGCATCAATCAGACCAAAGTCTACGCCCCAAGTATCAATACCAATGCTTTCAAATTCACCTCTTTGCTTAGCTTGTATCATGCCTTGTTTGATTTCAAAAAACTGCCGCAGGGTATCCCAATACATGGTTTTATGGACCTGCACCGGGTCATTGGAAAAACGATGAATCTCTTCCATTTGAATTTTTCCGTCTACCAGCCTACCTAAAATCCCACGACCGCCGGAAGCACCAAAATCAAAAGCCAATACCTGTCTTATTTTATCATTCACGTTTTTTAACCCTCCTTCCATGATACTTTTTTATCATAACACAAGCCAATCTATCTTTCTTGTGCTATAATAGAATAAAGTATAACAATATTCACCTATTTTGCAAAGGAAACGCAAACCATGCAATATATGAATTACCGTGAAAGTTGGCAGCGTGGCACCGCTGATTTTCCTGTTGAATTTCATCATATCACACCCCAATATCCACAATATTATATGCCCTTACACTGGCATGTGGAGTATGAATTAATTCGGGTTTTGGAGGGGTGTTTTCAAATTATTCTAGACGGACAAAGCTTTGAAACCAAAGCCGGGACCTCTATCTTGATACCTGCCGGCATCTTGCAAGAGGGCATTCCCCGTGATTGTATTTATCAATGTATCGTCTTTGATATCAACATGCTGATCAATAACAATGATTCCTGTTGTCAGATTCTTCGAAAAGTGATGGACCGGGAGGTATTGCTTGAAAATATCTATGCAACAGAAAAAAAACAAATTCACCAAACTGTCTGGTCTATCTTTGATGCCCTCGGCAGTAAGCAACAAGGCTATCAAATGATTGTTTTGGGTGGACTTTATCAATTGTTTGGTCATATTTTTACCCAAGGACATTACCAAGAGGCACCCACCCAAACAAAAGGACGACACCGAAAAATCCGGCAGTTAAAAACAGCTTTGGAATTTATGGAAAGCAATTTCAACACCGCCTTATCTTTGGCGGAAATGGCAAGTAGCGTCAATATGTCTGCAAAATATTTTTGTCGCTTTTTTAAGGAACTCACCCATCGTACCCCCTTGGATTATTTGAATTATTATCGCATTGAACGGGCTTGCTATCAAATGCTGACAGAACATCAATCCGTTACGGAAATTGCCTTTCACACAGGCTTTAATGATTTAAGTTATTTTATTAAAACCTTTAAAAAATATAAAGGTGTCACCCCAAAAGAGTACCTAAAAATTTAAGGAGCTTATACATAATCATGAAAATCGTCGGACTTATCACAGAATACAATCCATTTCACAACGGGCATCAATATCATATCGAAGCGTCAAAGAAAATCACCGGAGCCGACCATGTGGTTGTGGTGATGAGCGGAGATTATGTGCAAAGGGGAACCCCTGCCATCATGCCCAAGGCCTTGCGTGCAGAAATGGCTTTGAAATCGGGTGCCAGTGCCGTATTTGAATTGCCTGTTTGTTATGCCACCGGAAGCGCGGAACTCTTTGCCCTTGGCGCAACGGCTTTATTAAATGATTTTCGCTGCATGGACTATCTGGTCTTTGGCAGCGAATGCAATGACTTAAAAAAGCTCGGGGAGCTGGCTGATATTCTACAAAATGAGCCGGAGGAATTTAAAAAACTGCTGCAACAGGAATTAAAAGAAGGATTGACTTTTCCTGCCGCACGAAACAATGCCATTGCCGGTTTGGTCGCACATAAAGACTACACAGCGATTCTAAAAGAACCCAATAACATCTTAGGCATCGAATACCTAAAGGCTCTGCAAGCACTAGAAAGCCCCATTGAACCTTTTAGCATTCAGCGCAAAGGTTCCAACTATCACGATACCGAATTAACCGCCCAATTTAGCTCCGCAACAGCCATTCGCTCTTTGTTGGCCTATGCCAGCTCGGCTTATTCCACCTACCCGGAGGGAGAGTCCTTTATGAATACCCCTATTTCCAACATTCTAAATGAATTGGACCAACAGGTACCGGAATGCTGTCTGGGTCTTTTGAAAGACTATCATGAAGTAAATTATCCCATTTATCAAAATGACTTTTCTTTGTTGATGAAATATAAACTCATCAATAAAACACCCAAGGACTTGGTACGCTACATGGATGTTTCGCTGGAATTGGGCAATCGCATCTGCAAGCAACTCAACAACTTTTTCAACTATAAACAGTTTTGCCAACTGCTCAAAACCAAAGACATCACCCACACACGGGTCAACCGTGCTTTGTTGCACATTATGCTAGGCATTAAAAAACAACATGTCAACGAATATCGCCAAAACGGCTACCATTTTTACGGTCGCTTGCTAGGCTTACAAAAGGGGCAGGATAAACTGATTTCTAAAATAAGCAAGGAAAGCCGTGTGCCGATTATAACCAATGTGTCCAATAGTGAACATTTGAATCATCTGGGCAGGAGGATGCTCTATCATGATATTTTGGCTAGTAATTTGTATAATTCCGTGGTAACGGATAAGTTTAAAACAGCCTTTGAAAATGAGTATCGGCAAGGAGTACTGAAAATATAAAAAACTCTATCTTTCCAACAAAAAAGTGACCCAATTAGGGTCGCTTTTTTGTTGATTTAATATCATTTCATTTTATACTTCTACTTTTTGCATCAACCCGATCCCAAGCAAGCCCGGTCCACAATGACAGGCAATGCTCAACGGCACATATCTACACACAATATCTTTAAACTGCGGAAAATGCTCCTTAATCTCTTTGAGCCAACCATCCAATTCCGAACCGGACACCGTATGGGCAATGGATAAGACCAATTTATCTCCGGAGTTTGCAAATTTCTGTGCAATATCTTCTTTTACAAAATTTAACATGGCCCTTCTTGCCGCTGTCATACCACGTTTTTTTGCGATGGCATTCAAAGCATCCCCTTGTACGCTCAATACAGGTTTTAAATTTAGCATCCCACCAATGGTGGCCGCTGCCGCACTAATGCGTCCGCCTTTTTTTAGATATTTCAAATCCGCCACCGTCATAAAGATACTAAAATTTCTGCCGGACGCTTCTAACGTTTCTTTCATTTCCTCAATGGTTTTACCTGCTTTTCGTAGTGCAATCGCATCATGAATGGCCTGCTCTAAAGTAACCGTAATGCGTTTGTTATCTACCACTACAACTTTGCCTTGAAAATCCTTTGCCAACATGGCAGCCGCTTCACAAGAACCGCTGAAAGCACTAGACATAGGAATATGAAGCACCTGATCCGAATCTTCCAAAGCCCGATTCCACAAATCCATCACATCACCGGGAGAAGGCATAGAAGTTGAAATGTCGGCACCTTCATCCAAACGTTTGAAAAATTCTTCTTTTGTAAGGGTAACACCTTCTAAAAACATCTCACCATCTACAAAAAATGGCATAGGCAATACATAAATATCCAATTCTTTTGCTTCTTTTTGTGTGATACCACTGTTGCTGTCCGTTACGATTGCTATTTTCTTCATCACCATTTCTCCTCATCCTAATTTTTTTCTTTTTACTTTGATTATCAAAGTATCTAAAAATAATTATAAGCGATAGTTTTGAAAAATGCAATAGCTAGTTTTTAAAACTATGTATCGGTGCCGGTATTCTTCCCCTACGGTTAATAAACAACTCACATCCAAATTCATTGACAGGCATAATCGGTGCGTAACCCAACAAACCACCAAACTCTGCCGTATCCCCCACATCTTTGCCTACAACCGGAATCAAGCGAACCGCTGTTGTTTTTTGATTTATCATCCCAATGGCCATTTCATCTGCAATGATACCGGAAATCGTCGCTGCTTTTGTTTTGCCGGGAATGGCAATCATATCCAAACCCACAGAGCAAACACAGGTCATCGCTTCCAATTTTTCCAAAGTCAAAGCACCTGCCAATACTGCGTCTATCATCCCTTGGTCCTCACTCACCGGGATAAAAGCCCCACTCAAACCACCTACATAAGACGATGCCATAACACCACCCTTTTTCACCTGATCGTTTAACAAAGCCAAAGCTGCCGTCGTACCGGGTGCCCCCACACGCTCCAAACCAATCTCTTCTAAAATCTCTGCAATACTATCCCCGACTGCCGGTGTAGGGGCCAAAGATAAATCAATAATCCCAAAGGGAATGCCCAGACGTTTGGATGCCTCTTCCGCCACCAACTGTCCCACCCTTGTAACTTTAAACGCCGTTTTTTTGATGGCTTCACACAATTGTTCAAACCCTTGGCCACGCACGGACTCCAAGGCTTTTTTGACCACGCCGGGGCCACTGACCCCCACATTAATCACGGCATCCGCCTCGGTTACACCCAAAAACGCACCTGCCATAAAGGGGTTGTCATCAGGGGCATTGCAAAAAACCACCAACTTGGCACAGCCGATTGAATCTTGTTTCGCAGTATTTTTTGCCGTATCTTTGATAATCTCCCCGCAAAGGCGTACTGCATCCATATTGATACCACTTTTGCTAGATCCTACATTCACAGAGCTACAAACCCGCTCTGTCACAGCCATAGCCTTGGGAATAGAACGAATCAAAAGTTCCTCACTTTTGGTCATCGCTTTTGAAACCAAAGCCGAAAAACCACCGATAAAATTCACGCCGACCACCTTTGCCGCTTTATCTAAAGTCTTAGCAATCTCTACATAATCCTCTATGCTTTTACAAGTGCCTGCTCCAATCAAAGAAATCGGCGTAATAGAAATCCGTTTATTTACAATAGGAATGCCAAACTCCCGCTCAATATCCTGCCCGGTCGCACACAAATCTTTGGCCGTTTTTATGATTTTTTTATATATCTTCTCTTTGAGAACACTTAAATCCCCATCTACACAATCCAATAAACTAATGCCTAAGGTGATGGTACGCACGTCCAAATTTTCGTGCTCAATCATCTTGTTTGTTTCTGCAACCTCATAAAAACCAAACATACTATCCTCCCAAAATCATCTTTCTTTTATCTTACCTATAATGTGTGCATTTTCTCAAAAATCTCCGCTTTTTGACAGCGAATATCCACACCGATTTCTTCCCCTATGGTCTCCAAGTCATCACACACCTGCGCAAAATCCTTTTTCATACCAGAAACATCTACCACCATCATCATATGAAAAAAACCGGCAATGATAGACTGGGAAATATCTAAAATATTCACTTCACTCTCCGCCAGATAAGTACACACTTTGGCAATAATCCCCACTTGATCCTGACCCAAAACTGTTACAATACATTTTTTCATTGTTCTTTCTCCCACAACAGCTATACCAATACCACTTCCGAAACCGTTTGACGGTTTGCCACCTGCAACTTAACATCCTTACCCGGTTCAAAATTCGAACCCAAATTCAACTCTAACTTCACTGTTTCATAAGCCAGTTTTGCATAATTATTTTCATTGCTCAAATGACCTAAAATAATGTTTTTCAAACCCTTATGTAAGATATCACAAAGCAAACGCCCCGATACTTCATTGGACAGATGCCCCTTATCTCCCAAAACCCGCCGCTTCAAAGGATAGGGGTAAGGACCTACCTCCACCATATGAATATCATGATTGGCCTCCAGTAAAACCGCATCCAAATCCTGCAATTTGGAAACAATATATGCATCATAAATACCTAAATCTGTCGCAATGGCAACGGATTTTCCTTGGCTTTCCAAACGATAACCGATAGGCTCATTGGCATCATGAGAAATGGTAAAGGGATCCACATCCAAGTCACCCAAACGAAATACCTTGTCCGCTTGAATCGGATGAAGCAAACCGGCAGGCATCTTTCCTAAGGTTTTGCACTTTTCAATACCGACTATGGTACCGGGTGTGGCATAAATCGGTACGTTATATTTGCGGCTAAAAACCCCCAAACCCTGAATATGATCAATATGCTCATGGGTAATTAAAATCCCCGACAAAACCTCACCTGTCAAATCCAAAGTCGCAAGGCCTGCCTCTATTCTTTTTTTGCTAATACCCGCATCCACCAACAAATGCGTACTTTCGCTACCGATATAAACACAATTTCCACTGCTGCCACTGGCAATACTGCACATTTTCATTTCATTTTCCTTTTAGTCTTTCCATGTTTTTTAAAAGCTGTTTTGTCGTCCAAGCAAAGTCCCCGTTGTTGTCAATACACACATCCGTATTTTGACGAAAAGCTGTCTCTGGCAATTGTGATTCCATCATCTGATTTATCTTTTCTTCCGAATAACCACGGGTTTCACGCAACCTGTCTCGGCGAACTTCCTGCGTTGCATAAATATACCATAATTCATCACAAATCATATCATATTTTGCTTCTATCAGCAAAGCTGCCTCTATGATATAAAAGGACTTTCCCGCTTCTCGGCTTTTTTGAATATCCTCTAAAATCCATTGACGTACCGCCGGATGCATCATATTGTTCATCCACCGTCGTTTGCTTTCATCCTGAAAAATCATCTCGGCCAATTTTTGCCGATTTAATGTGCCATCTGCAAGCACAATAGCAGAGCCAAACCGCTTTACAATCTTCACATAACAAGGCGCATCTTTTTTTTGCAACTCCCTTGCCACTCGATCCAACTGACGAACCTCTGCCTGCTCCACTTCACACAAATAGTGCAATACCCTGCTTTTGCCGCAGCCCACACCACCGGTAATCCCAATTATTTTCATCGCCTTACTTTGCCTCAAACCAATTGATGCCAACATGAATATCCGTCAACAAAGGCACCAACATATCCGCCGCACTTTCCATCTGCCGTTGTAAAATCTCCCGCACTTGATCTATCTCTTTTTTGTCCGCTTCAATGAGCAATTCATCATGAACCTGCAAAATCAAACGGGATTTCAATTTCTTTTCTATCAATTCTTTGTCCACGGCAATCATCGCAATTTTCATAATATCCGCCGCTGTTCCCTGAATGGGCGCATTCATAGCCACACGCTCACCAAAACTACGTTGCATAAAACTAGCGGAATTTAATTCCGGCACCGGACGACGCCGACCAAACAAAGTCTTTACATAGCCCTTTTCCTTTGCTTGTGTAACCATATCATCCAAAAAAACTTTAATCTGGGGATAAGTCGCAAAATAACGTGTTATATAGTCCGCCGCTTCTTTCCGTGAAATGCCCAAGTCCTGACTTAAACCATGGGAGCTCATACCATAAACAATGCCAAAATTGACCGCCTTGGCATTTCTACGCTGCAAGGATGTCACCTCTTCAAAGGGTACATGAAACACCTGGGAAGCCGTCATACGATGAATGTCTTTTGCCTCTTTGTATGCTTGAATCAACTGTGTATCTCCTGAAAAATGAGCCAGTACACGCAATTCAATCTGAGAATAATCCGCATCCAAAAACAAATAACCGGCTTCCGGTATAAATACTTTACGAATCAACCGACCCAATTCCATACGAATCGGAATGTTTTGCAGATTTGGCTCCGTACTGCTCAAACGGCCTGTGGCCGCAATGGTCTGATTGAACTTGCCATGAATCCGTCCATCCGCTTGGATATAATTTGCCAAACCGTCCGCATAAGTGGATTTTAACTTGCTTAACTGACGATACTCTAAAATCTGAGAAACCAACGGATACTCCGGTGCCAGTTTTTCCAACACATCCGCCGCCGTCGAATATCCTGTCTTGGTTTTTTTCCCATAAGGCATATGAAGTTTATCAAATAGGATTGCGCCTAACTGCTTGGGAGAATTAATATTAAATGTTTCACCTGCTCCCTGATAAATTTCCTGCTCCAACAAAACGATTTGCTTTCCCAGCATCTCGCTATAATCTTTTAACTCTTGAGCCGCAACGCAAATACCACGACGTTCCATATTGTATAAGGTAAATAACAAAGGCATCTCCATGTCTTGAAATAACTTTAACATACCGCTATCTGCCAGCTTATCCTGCAATATCGGAACGATTGCAAAGGCTGTAAAAGCCTCATAACAGGCTTTTTTGTACCCATCAATGGTTTCGGCAATAAACAAATGCAAATACTCCTTGGCCACATCATAAAAACGATAATCATTTTTTAATGGATTGAGCAGGTAAGCAGCAATAATACCATCAAAATACCTGCGCAATGCATCCACCGCACCTACATCCACCTCTGTTTGGAAAGCGGGAAATACATCCAAATGCTCTTTTAAATCAAACATGGAGAATATTTCTACCTTGTTTGCCAGTTTCTCCAAGGCCTTGTAGATGACTTGGTATTTGTTTTCATTTGCTTCTGCTTCTTCTATCTCTACAGCAACAGGGGTGTCAAAATTCAATTCTAACTGCTGCCCCTCTTTCATCTCTTTTTTTTCTGTCTGGATATCCGTTGCCGCATCTGTTGCAAAGTAATAAATTTTATCTGAATCAAAGGCAAGACTGATATAACCCCACGCAAATGCCACCCCTACCCGCTTCGCCTTTTGAGCATGCTCAATCTTCTCCAGAAATGCTTCTATCGAAACCACTTCCGTGAAATGGGCTTCCAAATCATTTTCCTTTGCCGTTACCTGAAAACGCTTCAAAAAATGCTTAAACTCCAATTCTTGGAAAAATGCATAGGCCTCTTCCGTGTAGGGATTTTCATACAGAGACGCCTCTAAATCAAAGGCGATTTCCGCATGTTGATCAATGGTGGCCAATGCCTTACTTAACTTGGCCTGCTCCCAAAATTCTTTTAAATTTTTGCTGGCACGGGGCGGCTTTAATTCTTCTACGTGAGCATAAGCTATCTCAATGCTTTTATATGTTTGGATTATCTTACCGGCCGTCTTCTCCCCAATGCCGGGCACACCGGGAATATTGTCCGAAGCATCTCCCATCAAAGCCTTGATATCAATAAACTCCGTCGGCGTCACCCCATAAGCCTCTATCACATCATGGGCATAATAGTCCGTCACTTCCGTACGTCCTTGTTTGGTTTTTGGCACCCGGATTTTGATTTTATCCGTGGCCAATTGCAAGGTGTCTTTGTCACCTGAAAGAATGGATACCTCCATACCATCGGCGGCACAAATACGAGAAATCGTTCCCATCAAGTCATCCGCTTCTAAACCGGCTTGTTCTATCATATAAATACCCATCGCAGCCAACACATCCTTAATGATGGGCACCTGCTCTACCAACTCCTGTGGCATCGGTCGCCTTGTTCCTTTATATTCGGCAAACATCCGATGCCGAAAGGTGGGAGCTTTTACGTCAAAGGTCACCACCAAATGCGCCGGCTTTTCCTCATCCAAAATTTTAAACATAATGTTTAAAAACCCAAAAATAGCATTTGTATGAAGCCCCTCGGAATTGGTCAAATCCGGAACTCCATAAAATGCTCGGTTTAAAATACTATGACCATCTATAATCACAATTTTTTTATTCATTTGCGCACCCTCCATCGGCTGACTCTGAATCAAAACCATGCGGTTTTCCCCTTACAAAAGTATACACCAAAATGTTTCTTTTTAAAAGCCGGATTTTGGTGTATACTATAATAGTATGCGATAAAAAACAATGAAAAAAAGAAAGGTTTGTACATGGACGGAATTATTTTTGATGTAGATGGAACGATTTGGGATGCAACAGAAGTGGTGGCGGAATCTTGGAATGCTGCCATCAAAAAACATACGGATTTGGATATTCACGTTACAAAAGAAATTTTAGCTGATTTATTCGGCAAAACCATGGAAGAGATTTGTCAAATTTTATTTCCCCTTTTGGGAGAAGAAGAGATGTTTCGTATTGGCAATTATTGCTTTGAATATGAAAATGAACTATTAGAAAGCAAACACGGTGTACTTTATACAGGTATGCGTGAAACCATAGAAACATTGGCAAAAGAATACCCCCTTTATATCGTCAGCAACTGCCAGTGTGGTTATATCGAAGTTATGCTAAAAACGCAAAAACTGGGACACTATTTCAAAGATCATCTATGCTATGGGGAAACCAAACAACCAAAAAGCTATACCATTCGCAAAATCATGGAACGAAACAACTTAAAGGATGTGATTTACATTGGAGATACGATGGGTGATGCAACAGCCTGCAAAGAAGTGGGCATTCCCTTTGTTTTTACCACCTACGGTTTTGGTCAGGTGGCAGATGCCAAATGGAGCATAGATGCACCCTTAGAATTACTGGATGTGATTCTAAAAATGAACCATGCAAAATAATATAAAGAAAATCGGATTGCCACAACCAAGCGGCAATCCGTTTTCTTTGTATATTATTTATTTTAACTATAATTAATCTGTTGCCCGTAGCCGCCATGCCTTGGTAACTTCTCTTCAAAGTCACAGGCCGCAACTACTTTCATATTCATTTCCCACAAAACACTCATAAAAGAGTGTAAAAACGCAATATAATCTTTTTCCTTATTTTTATCAATACACTCAAACTTCAATAAATATTTGTAATACAAAAAACCATCCGGGAATACTGTGTGCTTATGTTCATCATACCACTTATTTAAAAGAACATCCGCTGCGAAATAATCATTTTCAAATGTGCGAAACTCATCACATTTCACACGAACAATTTCCTCAATGTGTGCCACAAACTCGTCTGTTTTCTTATCCGTATGAATAAACATTTTACAACTTAAATCTTTGAACATCATTTTACCTTTCAAGGCACCCCTCTTCAGCATTGCATCAACCGGCGGGAGATCCCAAATGCCATTCACTGCAACCATCAAATCAATTATATTACTTTAAATATAAGAAATACAAGTCCAATTTTTGATGAAAACTCAACAAACTTTGACACTGAAAGGCTATAAACCCCGTAAAATACAGGGGTATGGGAAAGGGGCTGTTACAAAATAATCCTTTGTTTTGGGTTATTTCATAACAGCCTTAGGTGAATATAATTGAGAATATTCACATACTTAGGGCTTTATTTAAAATTTCTTTGAAGCGCATTTTAAGGCGCATCTACCAAATACCAACTAATCCGACCTGTATAATTTCCAACCCGCAAAGCAGAATTATCGGCAGAGAAATTCAAACCTTGTCCGGGCACATTGTCCCAAGAACTGGTAATCGTAAAAGTATCAGGCAAATTCGAGTCACCGAATGAATATAGGACATTGGAAGATTGGCTGATAATGAGTCGATTGCCTCCACTGTAATAGACCAATGCCTCGGGTAAAGTACTGTCTAAGGAGGTATGATTCATAAAAGCAAATCCTTCGGGCACATCATCAATCCGTGCTCGAACTTGCCAAGGGGCTCGGTTCGTTCTGGTATCCGCAATCACAAAAGGAACGGAATATTCCTGTACACCAATGTTCATAATACCACTACCAATGGTATGGGTACCAAAGCTGATATTGGTGGGGGCAGAACGGATATACAATTGCCCCTGTGGTGTGCCTTCTTCCCAGATGGCATATATGGTGGCGCTTTGTGTAATGATGGTGCCGGGTTGGAAAATATTGCCATCTGCATCTTCCCAACGAACAAAATAGAAACCACTACGCACCGGGTTTGGTGGCATGGAACCGGCATAAAATCTCCGTCCTGCAATATTTTCTACATCGGTCTCTCCGACTGTAGTGCCCCCCGGCATAGCCATCGTACCACCGGTGGCATCAAAGGTAACCGTGGTCATCCAAGTGGCATAAATCCGCAAAGGAACCGTTATCAATTGATTCGCTCCAATGGTTGTACCGGTGGCATCAGGTGCTGTATTCCAACCCAAAAAACCATGGCCGGCCCAGACCGGATTTGGTGGCATCCCACCCTCTGCATCTCCTAATAATGTACCCGGTGGTGCCAATCGTGTTCGATTTTCAGGCGCAATGCTTTCTGCCGGTGCATAACCGGGGAAAAAGTGGGTGTACTGGGTCCAGATGGCATAAACGGTTCCAATCGCTTCGGTTGCTACAGTGTTTGCATCAAACCACTCACCACTGCCATCCCGTTCTGTATTCCAACCGATAACCACCCAAGCCGGTGCCGTCAATGCTGCCCAGTTATTGGGTGTTGGCATGGCTGACATCAATTCAAAAACCATATCTGCTGTATCACGTAGCGCAGAGTGTTGACGCACTGTAGAAAAGCTGTGATGATGAAAAAGATATCTTGTTCTAAGCGCATCCGCCCCCAAACCAAAGGTACTACGATTGGTATTAAATTCAATGGGTGTAGCCCATTGATAATAGAGTCGTATCACACCGTTTGCATCTGGTTCCAAAGTATGGATATTGGTAAAACGAGTAACACGGGTACCCGTACCATCAGGTTGCGTACATATCATAACAGCTACATTTCCGCCAAGTGCACTATATTGAAATCTACTAAAACCCGGTAGTGGTGTAAATTCATCATATATCGCCCCATCCACATCAAACCAACGATTTGTATAAGGACTTCCATGTAGATGCGCACTGTTATTCGAAGCTACTATCGGATTGAAGAGATTAGTAAAGCTTTCAAAAGATACATCATTACCTACAGGAAAATAACGGGCAACCATATGGTCATTTGCGCTTGCAGAACCACCTCTAATTTCAACACGAGTGGCTGCCGGCCGCCAATTAGCATAATAACGTACATCCTCATAAATGGGTGTTGTCGTGCGAAGTCTAGGCGCATCCATTTCTACTGTTCCCCCAGTTGGGGTTAAAAACCAACCCAAAAAAACATAACCCTCTCTTTGGGGAAAGTGTGGAAAATCACTCGCTCCAACTGTAGCTCCAACATGAGGAAACGTAATGGTGCGATCCGCATAAGGAGCACCACTCCACCAACGACCACCATTTACATCTAAGGTAACGGTGACCGGATTTATATGCATAATCCAGCGGGCGTATACGGCTCGAGATCCGGTAATTACCGTATCTTCCGTGAATCTACTGCCACCGGTGAATGCCGTCCACCAACCGTCGAAAGTAAACCCAGACCTAGTTAGCTCAGGTAATGTAGTCATAGGCACAACAACCCCACCTACAACAAGGTGCCCATCTTGCCCAATGGTTCTGCCGGCACCCAAAGGAACATCAATATAAGATCTACCACCAGGAGCATTATGATTGAAAGCTACTCGATAAACCCAGTGTGCATAAACCCTAGTATCTTCAGTTATAACAGTATCACGCGTCCAATATTCACCGCCACCTTGGGGACCACCCGGTGCCGTCCACCAGCCTTGTAGGGCCATATTAGTACGAGATACACTTGGTGCTCCATCAGGCGGAAGAAGCCCAAGAACCAGATTTCGCTGTCTGGATTGGAATAGGCTACGATTATGAAACACCTGCCGCGTATCACTATGACCGGCTCCCAATGTACCCCCTTGTAAATCAAAGGTTACGGTATGCTCAACAGCAGGAATCCATTGGGCAAATACCATAACATCACTGGTAATTTCTGTGGTTGCTTCAAAACGTAACAAACGGTTGGCGTTTTCATCAACGGTATACCAGCCGTCAAACACAAAGCCGGTACGTACCGGTGGTTCATCGGGCCAGACTAAATCAACCCAAGTGAACTGTTCATTGGCATCTTCTACAGAATAACCGGTTGGAACAATCCTTGGCGCAAAATGAGCCGGATTGTTTGCATTGCCTGTTTGGCTCAATGAAACAGCAGCACACTGAAACGTGACTTGATGCCCCCACTGGGCAAATACCGTAGGAGGTGCTGACCAAGTTTCGATATTTACAATAGTTGTACCGGTGAAAAGATCAAAACCCATACCATTTTGAGCACGATGCCAGCCCAAAAAACGATAACCAACCCGTGACGGGGATTCCGGCATGGATGCTTCCCCAATGGTGCCCGCTGTTGCAGTACCGGTGGTGGTGAAACGTGTGCCGTGACCCTCTAGGGTGGTTCCTCCGTTTGGATTGAAGTGTACCAGGATTCCTGTTGCCGGTTGGATACCTACAAAATCATCTGCCGCAATCTGCGCCAATTGACCATGAAATCCCAAACCAATCAACATTGTTAGTAAGATAGCGACCGAAATGACAATCCGGAATCCTTTGTGATTTCTGCTCTTTCTTACGCCCCTTTTTTTGTTCATTTTGTTAACCATCCTTCCATTTATTATTACAAACCAAAAGCTGTTTACTTAAAATTCTTAACCATACAATTGGTTACTGATGCAATTACAGGGGATATGATACCATTTTTATTGCCCCTGTGCGACATTCTGTAATAATTAATAGTCTCTTTGTAATAATTAGTATATTTCTTGTAATATATTAATTATTTCTTAAAGAACGGACAAAAAAACAGCTATGGAATAAGATATTTCCTTACTCACATAGCTGATTTAATCTCAAATCTCACAAAATAATCATCGCATCACCAAAACTAAAAAAGCGATATCGTTCCTTTACGGCCTCCTGATAGGCATTTAAAATCATATCCTTACTTGTAAATGCCGCCACCAACATAATCAATGTGGATTCAGGCAAATGGAAATTTGTCAACAGCCCATCCATCACCTTAAAATCAAAGCCCGGATAAATAAAAATCTCTGTGGAACCGGTACAAGCTACCACCTTTCCATGGTCCGCCGCCACCGCCTCTAAAGTCCGACAACTCGTCGTGCCTACACAAATCACCCGCTTTCCACTTTCTTTGGCTTTATGAATCTTGGCGGCCGCCGCATCATCTACTGCATACACTTCTGCGTGCATGTGATGATTGGTCACATCATCTACTTTCACCGGTCGAAAGGTACCCAAGCCCACATGCAAAGTAATGGTGGCTATCTCTACCCCTCTATTTTGAATCTCTTTTAGAATTTCATCTGTAAAATGCAACCCGGCAGTAGGTGCTGCCGCCGAACCCTCATTGGTCGCATAAACCGTATTGTATCTATCCTTATCCTTTAACTGATGGGTAATATAAGGGGGCAAGGGCATCTCACCTAACTCATTTAAAACTTCCTCAAAAATGCCTTCAAATTCGAAGCGAATGAGACGATTTCCCTCTTCTATCACATCCGTAATCTCACCGATTAAAAGACCATCCCCAAAATAGATCCGATCTCCGATCTTCGCTTTTTTGCCCGGCTTTACCAAAATTTCCCAAGTACAATCTTTTTTGCGATTTAATAATAATATTTCAACCTTAGAACCGTCTTTTTCTGATGCTCCAATCAAACGCGCCGGAATTACCTTGGTATCATTAATTACCAAACAATCACCCGGGTTTAAGTAATCCAAAATATCACAAAATGTTCCATGGGTAATCTCTCCTGTTTTTCGATTCAATTTTAATAAGCGTGAATCCGAACGCTTTTCCAAAGGATCTTGCGCAATCAATTCCTCCGGTAGGTCGTAATAAAAATCTGATGTTTTCAACATATGCCTCTTTCTTCCTTAAAACAAAGGGAGTTTGTTATTTTTCTTCCTCTCCTACGATATCACATCACAACAAAAGAATACAATAGATTTTATAAACTTTTTATGGCTTTTTTATCATCTGTTGCATCAATTATTACATAAACACTAGTAATTATTACAGATTGCCGCATAGAAAAGAAAAATATGCTATTCTATTTCCATCTTTGGCACTTGTTTAAGATATTATTTAGGAGCAAAAAAAAGGAGAACAGTAAATGTTAAGAAAAAGTAAGCGGATTTTTAGTGCACGTACATGGGGCGTAATATTAGTAGCCCTGCTAGTTACCCTTAGTATGATACCCCAAATGGTATTGGCAGAATCAGAGTATGCGTTTGCTACGGCAGAATATCCGGATGAACAGGTTGCGTATACGGATGATACCTACGAAACAGAAACTATCTATACAGACGATGTATCTGAAACAGTGGTGGAATCTATTGATTACGACAATGCAAGCGATTTTGCCAATGGAACTTATGAAACAAGCGATGGAGTAGATACATCCGATGTAGATATAGATGTTGCAATAGATATAGAAGATATGGATGCAACTTATGCCGAAATAGCACCCGCTGAAATCGGTCCGGATGGAGGAAGCATTTCAGGAGGAAATGTAACTGCGACGATTGCATCCAATGTAACTGGGAATATTACGGTTTCAAATGGTGCAACCCTTATCTTAGATGGTAATTTTACAGTTACAGGTACCATTACATTGGCCACAGGCGGACGATTTTATATGAGTGCCGGCAGAGTCACAGGTGCCGGTCGGGGGATAAATGCAAGTGGTGTAAATACGGCCGTAACGATGACCGGGGGTGCCATTGAACATAATACAGGCGGTGGCTTGCGTATCACATCAGATGCTACTTTTAATATGAGTAATGGAACCATTCAAAATAATAATTCCGTTGTGGGCGGTGGTGTTGATATGGGAATGCGTGCTACCTTTCACATGAGCGGCGGAACCATTCAAAACAATTCTTCCACAGCCGGGGCCGGCGCAATTAGTACCGGTGCAGATTCCACTGTACTGATAACCGGTGGAATCATTCAAAACAATACAGCTTCCGGACATGGTGGTGCCATTTTTTTAGGCGGTACCAATGCCCGTGTTGAAATGCGGGGCGGAAGTATTCGTGGAAATACGGCCTTTAGTGTAGGAGGCGGCATCTTTATCTCATCTGTGGATGGAACCACTTCTTTTGTGATGACCGGCGGAGAAATCGTAAACAATACCGCAAATAATGGCGGCGGCATCGGTTGGATAGATGCACCTATTTTAGAAAATGTTACAGTGAGTGCAAGTACAAACGTTGTAAATAATGTAGCAAGGTCCGGACAGATTGTCAGTGATGATCTCAATCGAGCGCACAATATAGAAGCAAGTGGAAGAATCAATCCGGCTCCTTGGGCCGGAGTTGCAGGAAATCATGCGTTCAATAATGATGATATCCGTGTCGTTCATGGCGAAGTACCGGAAGTTCCAATCAGACCACCGGCAAACGAACCACCGACAGAACCTCCAACAGAGCCTCCGACAGAAACGCCAACGGAACCTCCGACAGAAACACCAACGGAACCTCCGACAGAAACGCCAACGGAACCTCCGACGGAGCCTCCGACGGAAACGCCAACAGAGCCTCCGACGGAAACGCCAACGGAACCTCCAACAGGACCTCCGGCGGAACCACCAACGGGCGAAACACCCGAAACGCCCACAGATGAACCGCCAGTGGGTGATTCTTCCACAGATGGACCAGCAGATGAAAATCAAGGCAACAGCAACCAAGCAGGCAACAATCGAGATACAAATCAAAGAAGAATGCCACAAACAGGTGATATACTATCCGTTTTATTCATACTAATTATGGTCGCTTTATCCGTAATTATAATATCAACGGTATATTATATTGGTTCTAAAAAAGCACGGCGGGGAAGATAATTTATGATAGACAAGGCAGGTTGGGAGCTTCGGCTCCGACACCTGCTTTGTCTTTTTTTGGTTTTAGATCATATCAAGATCACTTTGTAATGTTTCCATCTGAATCACACCCTTTTGATATCTTTCAGCAGTATCCACATATAGGCTCTTTAGCTCATTCACAATTGGAATCACTTCATTTTCAACAATCATATCCGAATGTCTTATTTTTTCTTCTAGGCCAGACTCCATACGATTCATTTTTTCTTCCAAGTCGGACTTCATACTATTCATTTCATTTCTAAGACTTGCTTCTACATTGTCTATTTTATTGTTTAGGCTTGCTTCTACATTGTCTATTTTATTGTTTAGGCTTACTTCTACGTTGTCTATTCTAGCACCCAGACTTACTTCTACATTGTCTATTTTTCTCTCTAATTTATTCATATCAAGTCTAATCTCTTCTCGTAAAACATCATTTCTCTGATCCATAATACCTGATATCGCCAGCAATAATTCTTTATCTGTCATCTATATTTACCTTTCTTTTTTTCTACTATGGTGTATGAGCTTTATTTCAATTGTAACTCTTTTATCATCTCATTTATCACATAAATATCTTCAAGCAAATCGTCTGCAATTGTTTCCGGGGATTGTCCTTTGGTCAATTTCTTTTGAATCAACTTCGTTAAAATTTCTTTTCTGCCTTGCTCTAATCCTTGCTCTAATCCTTGCTCTAATCCTTGCTCTAATCCTTGCTCTAATCCTTGCTCTAATCCTTGCTCTAATCCTTGCTCTAATCCCTGCTCCAAACCACGCTTTATGCCTTGCTCTAACCCTTGCTTTTCCGCTTCTTCTCTTACATAAGCTTCTCGCATCGCTTTAGACCAACGGGCTTTTTCTTGGGCCTCATATATCAAACGATTTTCTTCCTCTTCTGATAAAACAGCCAACTTCGCAACTGCTTTTGATACTTCCGGATTCTTTTTTGCAATCATTTCAAAGTCCTCCTTT
>Ga0136643_10000444_pt1 | contig 45480 bp, 26 predicted proteins | sample TergutLab28metaG_FD_96883 | JGI IMG/M metagenome (GOLD analysis project Ga0136643, IMG submission 96883) | Labiotermes labralis P1 segment gut microbial communities from Petit-Saut dam, French Guiana - Lab288 P1 (version 3) (version 3) | ecosystem: Host-associated > Arthropoda: Insects >... | reverse complement strand
TTTAATTTTTTTTTTTTTTTTTCTCTTTAAAAAAGGGAAAAAAGGAGTTTATAATAAGTTTTTTGTGTGGTTGGTTTGGGGGGGGGGGGGGGGGGGGTGTGGTCTCCCCTCTGTTTAAATTGCGAAACCATCAATTGATTTTCATGAAACGTGAGATGAACTTGATGCCGGTGGAGAACACCACAATGCCATAAATTAATTGCTTATAAAGTGCAGTTGTAATACGGCAGACATATGAGTTTGTGATCCAGGACCCTCACTAGTGCCACATACTTTAGGGCTCTAAAATTATATTTATTGATAAGTCTTGGAGAAATGTGCTTATTAAGATAATAGTTCTGTACCAGTGAAATAACACAGTGATGGTTATGCAGACACTTCTATTGCTTTTGGTCTGATGGCAATAACTAATGAACCAGTGGAACTAGGCACACAAAATTTGGTAGGTGGATAGATCATTAAAGTTTGTACACATTGTGTGTGAACTGTTGTTTGTAAGTCAAGAATTACAAATGTGGCTATGGTGCAGAGCATTGAAATTGTATCTGAAACATTTAACATGTGCAAAATTTTTACGTAATTAATAAATTTCTCCCAAAAATTAAATAAACAACAGCAGCAATAACATTAACAGATATGCAGACCTATACATCTATGTGTAGGAATGTGGTCTTTTTAGTTTCCCAAAGTGTCACAACCTGTTATGCATTTTCTTTATCTGATTATGTAATCCAGGCCACTAGATCAGATATAGACATGCAATGAACGACACTTACCTACTTGAACACAACATAAATTTATTTTAATTTTGCCTTACACATATGCTACATATTTTGGCCTTTCTCAGACCATCATCAGGCATGTCAATACAAAAATCATCTAAAGGAAGATACATTGAAATAAAATGTAAGGGTCCCCTTTTTGACAAGTCACCATTTTCTTACAATATGAAAATATACAAAATATATAGTACAAAATCTAAATAAATCTTAAAAATTACCCTTAACTTTAAGGCTCTCTTGTGTTGTAGGGAGAGTTTGTAGTGTAGTTCTTCTATGATCATTGTATTTTACTCAGTGCCATATGGTATCTTTTTAATTTTCCTTCTATTAATTACTGTTTGGAAATTGAGGCCCACAGTATAGTTTAAGGTGGTGGTGCTGAAACAATGTTTACCTCTGGCTAGTTGGGGTGTGACAGGCCTGTATTAATACAAACTTGTGTATGCCAGACACATTGTATTCCAGTGCATTAGATAGAACACAGGCATTGTCCCATATTCAAACCATGAATTCTCCTTTATTGAAAAGAATTTGTGACAACAGTTTCTCATCATGGGAAATTTTGTTTAGAAAACATAAACTGCTGGTACAGAAATGTGTAGAAGGGGCAGTTCAGACTCTGTAGCTTTGCCATATTTGGGTACAAAGAAATGGATATGTAATTTGAAGGCCTAGTACATAAATTACCTGCTTATATAGTGAAAAAGTACCAGTAATAGGTCACTGCAACTATCCTTCGCTTGTGCTGGAAGATGGATATGGCCTCTTGAAATACTTTATATAGGGATGCTTAATATGCAAACATTGGACACTGTCAAAAGACTATTTGTAGGCATACAACATGCTTTTAGGAGAGGTAAATTTTCTCCCTCTACATGATATAAAAGCATGTGAGAGGAGTGGAAAGAGTGGTATTATAACTCCACGCATTCTTAACCTCAGCATTAGATGGAGGTGAGTGATCAGTCTCAACCTCCTGCCATTTACCCCTGGTGAAAGAGTCCCAAGTACCCTTTGAATATGAGAATGGGTGGGCTCCAAAGCCAGTCTGGATATTTTGGGTAGGAGATTATTCTCTTGCTCCTGCTGGGAGTAAAATCCTATATCATCCAGTGTGTTGCCTAATCATTATATTAACTACACTATCCCAATTCCCCTGTTTTAACCATAAAAAAAATGTGTGTTGTGTGTATATGGACTTAGTATTATTCTCAGAATATGAAGGTATTGTTTCTCTAAACAGCATTTACTAATTGATCTTTGTAACAGACACACATTATGTTTTGTGTAATGCAGTAATCAAGTTTTCATATGCTGTTCAGATGATCTTCATGCCTTATAGCACTAGTTCCTGCATTAGATTTCATGTGTCAGCTTAATGTGCTGAGAAGTAGGGATATGTGTCAGTATGTCCCCACATCATCTGTCGTGAAATGTGTTTTAAAATAACAAAAGGCATTAATTACTTTCACTTTTTAGCAGCCACTTTTAAATTAGCGGATTTTGATACAGTTTTATGTTACTGCCTTTTAATAATTAGATAAAAATTAACTCTACTGTTTTACTTTGAAGGCTTGCATTATTTTTTATAAACATTCTTTCAATTTCTGAGACATCAGAAAATATATCTAATTACATTTTGAATTTAACTTTTTGTGTTGTGTTTATTTTATCTTGGAACTTAATGTTTCCATAGTCTTACCGAAGGAGTTTCAGTAGGTACTGTACATTTTATACGTATTAAATAAGTTGGTTCATATTTAATTGTTAGTTGTGTTATTAGTTCCAGGAGGGTAGGAAACCAGGTTTGAATGTGGGAACAATGCTTAGATGTGAATATTTCATTCTCTTCCTCCATTGTGATTCTTTGATCATTCTAAAATATCAGGCCTTGGAAACACTTGTTTCCAATCATTTGCTGCATTTTGACTGACTGGATTTGGTTAGCATGTAGGAAACATGGAGAGTTCTTCCATTGCTGTCTGATTCTTCTAAGACTGACATAGCTGTTTAGACAGATTTAAGTCTGTTGTTCTCCTGTGAATGAATGCCCTTTTCTGTTTTATCTCTCTGCATATAAACTATCCTGTCTCAAAGTTGTTTTGTTTTCTTCATTTGTGTCTGTGGTTATTTGTGAGAAGACATATCTTTTACCATTCTATACACAAATAGAACAGTATTGTATAATGAAGTTAAGAACAGTATAATAAAGACTGTGAACTGTTTTAATAAGCATGGCAACCCATTTAGTGTGAATGGAGCTACAACCATAAAACTTTATCTTAACCCCAAGAGACTGGAAAATATCTCCTGGTGCCTGAATAACTAATTCATTTTCAGAAACATTAAATTAACAAGACATGCTGAGTTGCCATAAACAATTGTCCAGAAATATGAGCACGATTGTAAAATCATTCTTGTCAGAATTAAACAAGACAGTTATTTATTTTATCACTGCACAGATATTTCTTGGTGTTTAAAATTTTGAAGCCTTCCAAGCAATTGGCAGTGTCAAAATGTGTTACTGTAATTGGGTCTTTTGCAGACATAGTTGTTGAAGGCTTATACAAGATATTTCAAATAAAAATTAGCAATTCCAAGTATGCAGGTTTGTGTATTTCTTTGGTAGCCAGGAAATATTAATCAGTTATCTGAGGCAATGAAGTAAAAAAATATAGAAATCCATATATCGCTGTGATAACTATAATTGCATAAGAAATGGAGAATATGGCTACAAAGTGTTCTTACAAACTGGCCATTTTTATTTTAATAACTGTACTCTGACAGGTGAGAATACATACAACATGACTTCAGTTGCACCATAATAGTCTGTTAAAATGATGGCTTCTCTTAATTTGAGTTCCTCACATTACCAAATTACTGATAATGCTGACTTCTTGAAACCCAGGTACAGTTTTTCCAGTATTGTGTGTGGCATAATCAGATAGTTGCCAGGCAGAATTTATTTCTCCATAACAACATTTGCCTTCTAATCAACATTGTCCTCTTCCATGTAGTCTCCTTGGAATGGTATAAAGTGAGCTCGGCAATCATGCCAAGATTTTAAGCATTTTCTAAAGTGAATTGTTGGCAACTTGGCAGGTACTCCATGTCATTCTGCCTCAGTCATGGTTATATCATTAAATCACCTTACTGTAATGGTATCTTGTATTTTAGGAAAATAAATAAGTCACATGGCTGTAAGTCTGGAGTACAAAGGGTGTGAAACGATGGTAATTTTGTTTTTTAGCCAAAAATTTACAGACAGACTCAACCAGCCAGCAGATTTTGGAACCAATATGGCAGCCATATGATGCATTTTCAGATTCTCTTTCCACATCTTTTCAACTGACCCAAATGGCATATGCACCATGTTAGCAACTTGAGGGATAGTGATTCTTCTGTTTTGGAGGACAAGTTCCTTCAATTGTTCCATATTTTCATCATTGTTGCTCACTGATGGACTTCTCCTGCGTTAAGCATCTTGAACTGACATCACATAAATTTGAACTTGAAAAACCATTCAAAAGCCTGTGTTATTCCAATTGTCTGCACTCCAAAAGCTGCTTGAAATAACTCAGAAACTTCCCCTGCTTTTCATTCCAGTATAATTTAAAATCTGTTGAGGACTTTCTGTTCTTTCAAGTCTGCTGTTTTCTAGGTATGCCAAAATCACAAATGTAACAACACACACTTGTATTTAAAAAGACATTACTCCACAATCACACATACTACATCCTTATTTTAAGCAGGAAATGACTCAACAGACACTACCCTGTTAACACCTAGTAGTAGAATTTTGTCCTAACAGCAGTAGTCTGAATTTGCTGTCAGTCCAAAAGCTATTTGATTGAATCATATATAGGAAAATGACCACATGAACTGAAATTCGGATTACAGTTACACACTGGCAAACAAGAAGTTTGAAAGTCTTCATATTGTTTACATATTATATAATAATTACTACAATACAGAGTCACTTCAATGAATAAATGATCCCTCACAGGATTTTACTTGATTCTGTGGCATATTTATTTGACCCAAAGTATTTAATCATTTTCCACAGTTTTTGTATCTTTAATTTATCTGCATAAGTTTTCTTTGGGTTTTATGGTTGTAATAATTGATACAGCAATATTAATCATGATTATGATTTTGTTTTGGGTTTGTGAAGTGAAATTTAATTTTTGAGAGGTGCTGCCTCAATATCAATAAAACAAATACCATTTAGGTAAACACCAATTTCTTACTTAATGTGTAAAGTATATAAAATGAACAACCATGTATTCAGTTACTAAACTGTTACTTTAACATTGGTTTTGAAATATATGTGTTTCCATTTAGTTTCCTGAAATGAGGGGAGAACACAATCTTTTTATTGGAGCCAGTGATTTTTTTACACTCTAATGTCATCCAGGAATGGAATGGTTTTCAATAGTTGAGTAGATGCTCAGGAGTCAGTTGAAAAGCTTGCAAAGTGAGGAACACACATTATAATAGGAATGTTTAGAATTCAGGTTTATGAACTGTGCATTGTCATTCAGGTTGTTTTTGTTTTGTAATCATTGTCATTGTCATCTCATCATCAGAGTTATTATTGTCATCATTTTTTAGAATTACTTTAACACTGGGAACAACTTCTCTAAAAATATTTCTGAAACGGATTGGACAGTTTGGAATCATTCATTGTCTGAACATTGTTAATAGTCTCTTGTTCTAATTTTTATTTTAAATGTGGGATGGTGGATGAAGTTCAAGGGTGAATGACTCCAAATGTGATATGCCTTCATCAGAATCCTGTAGAACTTTATTAGGTAAATTATGTGTATCCCTGTTGGTCCCCATTTGCAACCCTGTATACACAGCATGAATGACTTCTGCACATCACCTCAGCCTCACACTCATCATGGGTTTTAATGAAACTGAGGAAACTAAACCCTCTCAAAACTTTAACAATCAGTATTTTTCAATAACCAGATAAAAGCTGGTGCTTAGACATAGGGATATAATATTTTGATATTAAATTTGAGATTACAACTACCCACTTGAAATGGCTAAAGGATTTTTTTCATGATCATGGAAGCTGTGTATCTTTATGATATGAAAGGAAATTGTCTTTCAGGTGTACATGAACTGTTCCATTTTTATACCTTCACTGCACAGAGTGCATAGAATTAATGCATAAGAAGGAATTCATTAGGTGATTTTGTTTAAATTTGGTATTGTGGTCTGTACTAAGATTATATATAGAAATTTGTGTGACTTCATATCAGTGTATTAATATTCACGTGCTATGTGAAGGCACAATTGGTCTTTTGTTAATCAAAGTGGATCACCATGCAAAATATTTTATGAATCACAAAAATATAGATCTCTTTGTCATTTACACTTTTTGTTTGAAACATACTTTGATATGGTAAAAATTTGACTAAGTACAAACAGAAGTAATTTCTGACAACTAAGCAGTCTTATATTTATAATGAGGTTACTTTTGTGGCTTTGTATTTACAGAAACAGGCGCTTGCATTTAATAAGTGAACACTAATATAAATTTTTTATGGCAAATTTATTAGGAATGGGTTTGGCAAATATTTATGTACTCTTACCTGGAGTACACTATTATACTCATGTTTAATGCAAGTATAATTCTGGTTTGATTTACATTATTACAGAAAGACATTTAAAAAATTATAACTTGTATTTTTTTGTACTAATCATATTTAAAATAAGTCAGAATTGTAGAATTTGTTTTAACAAATTGTGTATAAAATTGTCCATTTAATGGAAAACAATTTGGAGTTTTAGCATGTCACACACTTGACGAATGTAAATGTATCTTAATTGTTAGTAGGTTTTGTCCAAAATGCTGGGTCTTTTTCATGATGCAAATGTGCTTACAATACTTTGAAAAATTTCTTACTCTATAGTTCATTTCTTGTGGCTGAATATGGATCCGTGAGTTGGGAGACTGTGTTCATCCAGGTATGTACTTGCTAGCCCACTAGCCCATTCTGTCAATTCTCCAACTTTTGATAACTGGTGTATTAACCTTTATGTGGAATACATGTGTGTACAGCTTGTTGAAAGGGGAATTCAAATAAAATGTGGTGCATATTTTCAAAACTGAACATGTCCAACTTCAGTCAAAAATAGGTGTTGAGAAAATTATATATATCATAATAAAAATTAGTAACATTGGTGACAAATTTTGTAGCATATTGAAAATAATTATCACAAATTTAATTTCATATTGCAAATTTTGAATGTTGCAACTGCAGTCATTCACAGTTATTTGCAAGTGGCAGCAATTGTCTTGTGGGAACAGTTCGTTGTTGTTTCTCATTATTATTGGATTATATGCAGTAGTACATAATTCTAAAGTTTATTCCTGTATTACTAACTACTGCTTAAATATTGCAAGTTTTTACCTCATTTTCTCTACACTATGTGACTTGTGTATGTTGCCTGTAATTGAGTCATTGGATGAATTGAGATTCAGTTATATATCTAAGTGTAGTAATATGATACCTCAAGAAAATTTCAGTCCAACATTTAGTGAATGAATTTAAGAAACCTGTTACAATATTCTCACGATAATATAGTAAGACAGGAATTAAAAGAGTTTCATATGACTTGATATGTTTACACCTGCTTTGAAATTCTCCAAATCCAATAGGTTTATTTCTGTGGTTTTAAAGTATTACAGTCATTTTCAGTATGATACACTGTTTGTGTAAAAGTTTGTTTTTCTGTTCAGTTTTTATGCAGCTGAAATTACCCTAGAATGTCAGTATTTGAAAACAGAGAAGTGGGTATTAGTTAGTTTTGTGTGTGTGCATGCTTTTAATGTCAAAATTCTTACAGTCTGCATGCAGAAAATTGTTAATAAATAAATATAACACAGTACTCTGTAATTTGCATAAATTTGTTTCTTCATGACACAAATACAGGACAGTTTTGTTGCAGTACTTATTTGTCAGTCATTTAATACAGTCATACACAAAATTACAGTATATGAAATTCATATTATCTTTATCTATTTTAAATATAATATTTTAGTGAAAATATGTGAGAGTGCTGAAGAAAATAGGGTAAAATTGAATAGATGGGTGTGGATGAACTTAGATTCCAATTAATTTTTTCCAGTAACAAATTATGAGTACAAAAATAATACATTTTCTGACTCTTAGATCAACTGTTCTTGTTCACAGCATATTTTTCTGTTTTGTTATTTTGGCAACCTTTCATTGTTATTTCAACGTATTACAAGTACAGCTCAATATTACAGTGTTGATATAGAGTAGTGGATGTTGTTCCAAACATATTAATTTGAAAAACAAAGGTTGTATGATTGGAAGTTTTCCCGGTAGTGTTGCTGAACATCAGGAATAACTTGAGGAATTCTCAAAATAGTGATTGTACATGGACAGTTTAGTTTTAAAATATTGTGCACACATGTGGCTTAGCTATGTATAATTTAGATACGTGTACTGTCAGCTTTCTGTGTGTGTTTTGCACTTATCTGAAACTCAGCAGATTGTTTCAAGATACAAACAGGTGGCGGGATTCTTAAGCTTCTAGACATTCAATTCATTCGATTGGCCTCATCCAAGCCAAAGAGAAAGTTGGTGGTTGCAAAGGAAAATCTACGGGGGATGACTCAACACTGATGAATGGTGAGTCGGCCCACATCTGTTGCTTTGCAGCTAATGTGTCAATGTGATTTTTTTATTGTGTGTAGGAGAGTTCAGTCTTGAACTTTTGATATTTGCATGTGTGTTTGAATTTTACTTCGCATGTCTTTATCTCAGTACCTTTATTGTATGTGCTTTATAGTGATCAAATAGAAAGCTTTCAATAGGCTTATAAATATATATGTTAATTAAAAGTATGAATTAAGACTGAACAGATAAAAGGATGAACTTCAACTGGGCTAGCAAGTACCAATACCTTTCTGGAAAAACTTCTAGTATAAAATGCATAAAGTGTTACATGCTTACAAAAACAGAAAGGTATAGCACTCTCTATTTAATTTGTATGTGTTGTGTCAGAATCTTACAAGTTATAATGATACATAAGCTACACTTTTATTTTAAACTATCTTCTCGTCATGCTTTGTTTGTGTAATTTGGTGTCATTTGTATTAAATTTAATTTTGCTGCATAAATGTAGGCTTACAAGGGCATGTATTTGGTATTCGTGACTCACTTTAACATGAAGTTTTGGTTTTTCTTACTTTTAGGTTCTAGTTATCTAGTTCTAAGTTTTGTGATGTGTGTGTGTGTGTTTTTCCTGCACAACTTACAGCTTGCCACTTTACTGATATAGTAGCTGTCTGGATTCTTATCAAGAAATTAGAGAGGCCAAAGTTTGTATCAGTATTGGAATATTGTAGTTATGTACTGGTTGTAGTTTACAATACAAAAAAAATATGATTAATTTTTTCATTATGAGATTACAGGCTTCTGCCATTAAGTGGATGAGAACTGCATTCTTCTGGGTTATTATGCAGTGTGTAATGGTAATTGCTTATTGACATTTTGGGACAACCTATCAGTCCCCCCTTGAATTTCGGGACCGATAGGTTGTCCCGAACTGTCCATAAGGAATTACAACTACAGGCTGCATAATAGCCCAGAAGAGCACAGTTATGGTTTTTTTTTTTGTTTTAAAATTTGATACGGCAATGAAGTGATACATTTTTTTGGTGGTACTAGAGGAGAAAAATGGCCAAGAATATTATCCTTGTTCTAGGGAGCACACTAAAACTGCAATTTTAAATTTTGCTCTTGAAATAAAAGACATCTGCCATCATCTATCTTTCAAAGAGGGAATTGTTATAAAAATAATTAAAAACACCATACTTCTGTGACTACATGAGTTTCCTCAGTAAACATCATGGCTGATGAACATCATCATTGACCTCTTTGTACCATTAAAATGTACTGTTGGACTCCGTTTTATGAAAGTCTGATTCTTGCTGGCAGTTTAAAATTTGTGGATGTTCAGTTTTTTTTAAGTGTATTTTGTTGTGTGTGTGTTTTCTTTGCAAAAAGTGCATGAAGTAAACACAGGGACATCATGTCCATCTGCCTGTTTGCATGCTTCCTCTCTAGCACCATTCATTATGTTCCAATTAATGCTAAGTGAGTTTAATGTTCTTATCAGGTTCATCTAACAGCCCCTGTTCCCTCCCTCTTACATGAAGTTTATATAATGTTTTGTTATGTTGTGTTGTGTTATGTTATGTTAAGATTATTATAATACAGGATTGTTACAAAAATCTTTTGCATCCAAAAGGTCAAGTTAGCCCTACAACAGGCCATGATGTCACAGAGGGGCTGTAGAAGTATAGCTGTACTCTTTCTTTAACCTCAGCGCTAGATTGGGAGTGAGTGCTTTTGCATCAAAACATCTCTAAATAGTAATAATCTTGTATTATAATAATTTTAGTATAATTTCAACATACTGTAACATTCCCAACATTATATATCACTGTTGTAATGGTGTACTGGTATTGTACATTTTACCATTTACACAGGATTAAGCTATGATTTAATGCTGTGTATGTCTTTTAGTATATAACGATGCTCGCTGAAGATGGCTATAAATAATAGCTGAAATATCTGGAAGTGGTTGTCTATGTGTGGACAAGAGCAATTTGTTGGTACTTAACTTATTTATGTACATCAGTTACATGGAAAGGGTACAACAGTAAGTCTTTTCCCAATATTTATTACAGCAAAATATTACACCAAGTTTAGATATTAATGGAAATCATTAAGAACAACCAAATTATTGAAAGTTAACAATGACTTCCTTTTGTTTTCTGGGCAGTCATGTAGAGCTTACAGCATAAGTCACTTTGCTTGTGAATCTTTTCACTCCAAGTAGGGTCTGTTCCCCATCCTGTAACCTTTTTACTAAACACATTTGTAGCTTTGAAACCATCACATTGATGTGATTGAGCACACATTCATTCTCAGTTAACAAGTGTACTGTGTTCTGAATTTAGTGTGTCTTAGAAGTAAAACTGGTAAAAAAGAAGCTAATTTGTATAAACACTAGACTGAAATTGCTCAGTTAGTAATAAGGTTCAGTGAGCTTTTGTCACATTTGGCTGGGTTCTTAGGTTCAAACATACGGTGAACACATAAACATGACTTTTAAACAAGGCAGAGTAAAATGCAAAGAAATTTTTAAAATTACATACCTCATATAAGGAGTACAGAAAAGAAGAAAAGCACTGTTTTAATGGACAAATATAATGTGCATTTATTCGATTAATGTTTGTGTTTGTCTTGTAATTTAACTACATGTCCAACACAGATTTCTTTACTGTCATGTGTGTATTCACCCAGCAATCAGGACGTAAGTTTACAATTAAATGTATACCACATTTTACATACATTGATTTTCAGTGATTACCAAGCAGCAACCATAATTATATGTTGTTAATTACAAACAGAAATTTTTGAAGAGCCCCAATGTAATACTAATACTTCATGCAGGTCATAGTTAATATTTGTATACCCAATAATCCAGTACATTCTGTGTGCAGCATTTTTGTGCTGTGCTTAATCAGTGGTTAGGAAATGTTTTGTTTGCTCTGTAGTGTACCTTACTGAAATGAGGTATATGTGTAAGTAACTAATTATGTGCTGCTGTGGTAATGCATACTAAGATGCAAGACTCGAAGTTTTCACACTGGTGACTGTAAAGGTTAATGTCTTCTTAGATATGACACCCTGCAGTCTGGTAGAAATTTACCGACTTTTGGAGGAACCCACTGCCTCCATATTCAGAAGAGAAGAATAAGAACAGCTGGAGGCAGAAGAGTCTTGAATTTCTATCAGACTGAATTACATCACATTCCAGAAGACAGTAATATTCAGTAGTGCATGATTTTTAAATCTTATACATTCATGGATCCTCTAATATTGATTTCAAATGTATGTTAGCTTAATGTTGCCACTTTCCTCATACAAAGTACAACATATACTAAATCTGAGCAATATAAAACTTCTAAACATTCAGATTGCTAAAACTGATGTGCTGGGCAACCAACTGCTTAGTGCCTATCCAAGCTGAATTGTTGTTCTTCTGAAATAGAGAGTAACATGTAAAGTATGTCTTGTCTGTAAGGTTATAAACGTAACTTATGTCTTAGATTATGACACATTTTGTATTGCACTGATCAGCAAAGGTCCATATCTCTTTGTTTACCCTTGGAAGTTAAAAATTGCTTCAGTGCCAGCACATAGATCATCAGTTTGAAATCACTGCACTACAGTTCTCAGTATTTTGAAATCTGAACTTCTTATAGCAGTGACTATGAATATAACTATGTTCTGTGATGTGACGCCATATAGTCTGGTAGATGTGTACTGACTGACATGCCATTACCAGAGTAGATGGTGGAGACAGTAGGTTTATCTGAAAGGTCGGTCTTTACATATCCACCAGACTACATGGCATTACATCCCAGAAGAATTGTAAAATGCATCTGTTACGGCAACAGAGACAAGTTTCAAACTAGAATATTTTGTTTTGTTTGTGTGTGTGTGTGTGTGTGTGTGTGTCCTATAAATGAGATTCTGGTTTAATATTCACATTACAGTCTCTCATCTGCCAACAGTCAGATATACTTTTCAATGTCAGTGAACCACCAAATGTTTTCTTATTGTCTCATCCAGTATATTCCATGCTGGTGACTTGCATCAACCCACGTATGTGCATTTTAATATGTTGAGGTACTTCAAAACAATTATGTAGAAAACATAATTTATTCAAGGCCACATTTGGAGTGCAATGGGAGTAAGACATACAATACCCTCCCTCCCCACCAAAGAAAGAAATTTTTGAATAATTACTTGACAATACAGGGTAAAGATGTAGATCAAGAGCATAATCAATTTGCAAACTTGAGTGTTAAAAGTGTGTTTGATCTGACATGATATGATTTATTGACTTCTCAGACATTTGTGTTTGTTCATGCAGAGTGCATAAAGGGTCTGTTCCTGTATGAAGGGCGATGTGAGGTAGCGTGCCCTGACCATTACTTCCCAAACTTCGATGCCAAGTTGCAACCTGTCTGCTCATATTGCCACTACACCTGTAAGACGTGTTCAGGCCCCAGTGACTACCAGTGCATTTCATGCTATGGAGATGCATCACTTAAGCAAACTTCAAAAGCTGAAAGTTACTGCTATCCAAAAGCCATTCTTCCAGCACTGGAAACAAGCAGATGGTTCTACTGGATGTTTGTGGCCTTCTCTGTTAATGTGACAGTACTTGTCATGATAATGTCATACTTCATAGTGTGCAAATTGCTGCAGAACTTTGGTTGCTGTGTTAAGCATCAGCATTACAGAAAGATGAACATTGAAGGCAACCTTCCAGACAGTTTGAGTAAAGACAAAAAAAGTGCAGTATATGATTTGTCTGAAAGTGATAGTGATGGGTAGGCTTAGGATTATATGTATTTTGCATATTGCCTGTGTAGAATGAAACTACATTTAAACTTTCACTTAGGGCCAATCCTATAAAAAATTAAACAATCATTTATTATCTTGTTGATTGTACTTTTGGTTAAAGATTTTAACATATGCATTTTGCATTTACAATATGCAAAATGCATATAATCCTAAGCATAGCGATGGGTGTTAACATATTGCTTCTAGAAACGTTGTGATTTTGTTTTAGACAAGAACCTGTAATAATTAAAAATCAGGGTGTAGTTTGTTGTTAGTTTTTACTTCAGTTTTATATCTGGGACATGACTGCAGTGTTAATGATAAGGTTCATAAACTGAAGTGCCATTTTCTGCGATATTGCTCTCCATTTTGTCAAAAAGTATTTCTGGAGACAGTATTTGTGATATTATTATGTAGATGTATTTTAGTAGAGTCAGATGAATGTACTGAGACTTCAGCACTTCACACAGAATACGTAAGCTCTATATGCAAGAAGTTCCAAGGAGGAATCAGTACAAAGGTTATTTCTGAAACAATATATGTGGTGTTAATACTGTTGTAACTGGGAACAAGTACAATTAGTCTTAAAGTATTTTTGGATTCCAAATTGTTAGAAATTGACTGCTATTCAGCATAATAAAGACATAAAAGAAAACTGCCCACCAGTACAGAATTCACAGTTGTACTGGAAGAAGGCAGCCAAATGCACAAAACTGTTATCTTGACTGTGACAAACAGGAGTGGAAATGGTTAAAAGTCATCATTATTATGTGTAATGGAATTTTGATTTAATAGTCTCAGGTCTAAGATCAGACTTTTTTTGTAGTATGTTTTAATATTTAGGAATCATGGTTTGCTGACATAGAAATAATACCCAGCAACACATTTTCATTTAAAGTTTCCTTACCTTGTACTATTGGTGTCCAGTAAATTTACATGATTATAAGACTGCAAAAACACATTAAATAACATATTGTTAAGCCCTCAGCATAGGCTTACTGGTTAATGTACATATCTTGGCTCAGTGCAGAATACTACTAGATCAAAATTCCACGCACAGAGGTGTCACCCCTATATTAGTTTAGTGAGTAATATGAAATTAAATTAACTATAAATGAATAACTGTAAAATCAAATGGTCCATTTTTTGTCCATAATTTCTAGTAACACAGTCTGCAACTACATGAAGTTGCTCAGAAAATCCTTGTTTCTTGCTATAATCATATTTGTAATTGTTTACATGGGAAACATATTTCTTAATGTCTGTCTGTCTGCCTGCCTGTCTGTATGTTTGTCTGTCCATCAGATTGAAACAAGCTAGATTTCATACAGTTGCCATGTTGTTTTATACTGTATGAAAGAATTGCCTAGACAAAAGTCCCATTTTGTAAGATGTCACCACACAAAATTTCAGGACATTACATTAGGAGACAGTAGTGTTAACTTGATTGTCACAAGGTGGCAGGGTCACCATCTTGCAAAAGTGATGTTAGGAACTTAAGACAGGGTGGAGTAGCCTGTAGTGACACTATATTAATACCAATTTTCATGAAAATCAGTGAACTGTTTGAACATTTGTTACAGGTAACATAAATGGATCGGCACCAAAATGTGATGCTACCATAACCTTGCCTTTTGTTATAAAATATGGGAAGCTGACTAAAATACTAGATTCATTGTGCTGGCTCACCATGGCATTGCAAGATATTGAGAATGTGGAATACCCATGTTACGGTGTGCATGTGACAAAGAATCAAGCTCATGTGTGGAGTAACAGAACACAGCATATCCTGGGCTTCCTCCTCCTCCACCACTACCACCCCCACAACCTTCATCATCTTCATCATCATCATCATCTCCTCATCCTCCTTATCCTCCTCCCCTTCTTCCATCCTTCTTTTTGTTGTATTTCTTCTTTACTCATGGACCAGAGTTTGCAAGTCAACTGCGTAACATTTTAAAGTTTTGGTGGTGGAAGACTGAGGTTAAGGATTGTGGTCTTCAGGATGTTATGCTATGTAGTGGGGTTAAATGGTCTCAACATCCTGTAATGTCACAATCATTTAACTCCACTATATAGCTTATCATCCTAGAAAACCAGAACCCTCAACATTAATGCTGTGTAAACCTCAAATCTCACAAGGTTTGAGGTTATTCTGCATTGTTTAAGAATGATGTAGTTCTACAAATCACAGTATTTTTAAACAGTTCATTCTTTGTCAAATCACAGTAGCTGTCCGTTGTGTAAGGTGGCTGATAGCCTTATGTTCACTATTTCTGTGATTGTTTCCTTATTTTAACACACATTTTACTTTTAATGCCAGCTCAAGCTCATATTTTTGTTTGCTGAATGAAGCTCTTTCATTTTTTTCAAGTCTTACTAGAAGGTACAGCTGGGATAGCTCAGTCAGTACAGTGACTGGCTAACAGGCTGACAATTGGATTTCAGTTCCCAACAATGACAGGAAGTTTTATAGACAATAAAGTCCCCTGCAATATGACACTGTTGATGGGCACATAATTCTGATGCTTCACAGAATCATGATGGAGCTTGAAGATTATCCTTTGGAATGTTAGGAACAACTTGCCCAGCAACACAGCATCACATCTCAAAGAGTTGAGTCTTTACTAACGCTGCTATGAGAACCTTAGATCTTGCAAACAATGTTTTCTTCACCACCACATTAAAGCAACTCTGGGGTCCAAGCAGCCTCTTACCTATTATCCACTGGGTATAAGGCTTTTCCCTTGGAGTAAAGTAGCCAGGGTGTGAAGCTGTGAACTTACATCCATCAAAGTTGAGAGTAAAAATTCCTACAGCTCTACCCCCATTCTCCCATATATCCTCATTTTGTGCTTAGTGACTGCTTAACCTTAGTTTTTGGTCATTTCAAAGCACTGTGTCATATTTACTGCACTCTCTTTGCAGGAAGTACATCAGTTTATATGGAAAAAAGTGATGTTGTGTATGTACTATAGTTTTCTTACATAAATTTGTATGTGGTGGATGTTCATGTAGATGATTTTAATTAGTTGACAGAGAGTATAAATCATATAAGGAACAGTGCAGAAGTTCTTCAATATTCCAACAAAGAAGATTACATACAAGTAGGCAAAACTAAATGCATGAACATAACACAAAATCAAAACCTGAAGGATGTTATGATATGTAATAAAACACATGAAGATATTTAAAAAGTATCTGGGAAGACCCCTAAGAAGAGAGGTTTGTCACAAAATTAAGTGAAAGAGAAATTTCAGAACTACTGTCTTAATTACATCTCAATATGCTACATACCACCATATTTACTATTTACATGGTAGGAGTGTGAAATGTCTGATACTCTAAGGAAGGAATATAATTTATAAGCTTTTAAAACACATTTTCAACAAAATATTTGAAGGTGAAGTAGACAGTTTTGACTGTTCAGGAGTTGAGAATTTCATTCATTTTAGAAACTATGATCAATTTATTTTGATTGAGAGGCAAGGCATGCACTCAGAATTTCAATTCACACATGACCACATATAATACTGAGGAGGATATGGGAGTACACAGTATCTCTTATTGTGTATTTTTTTATTCATCCTACTTGACAAAATTTTTGTAGGCCACATCAGTCCAGTTGCTAAATATAAAACAATTCATACTTGTTGCTAATGTGTCATGTTATGAAAATTTAATAAGGTAACATCTTCATAGATTTATGAAGGTCCCATTTCTTTAGACTAAGTCCTCCTATAATATACAATGTCATTTTATATGATAACAATTCATAAGACAAATATTCCACTACAGAATGGAAAGTATGTTGCAATACAAATGATTTTAGTTTTCTTCTGAAAAGATGTATATTCTTTAAATAACTTGGTAAATTATTGTATAGTTGTATCTCCATGGTATTTAATTTCATATCAGTTCTACAACACTGAAATTGAAGATCCTGTCTGTGAATCTTTGACATGTATTACAATCATGCCTATTCCGTTTTGTTCCAACCTACTTATGTTCAATTTTATGTAGTACACAATTGCCAGTATACACACACGACACCGGGAGTTCGTTTAATGTTTTAGACAATTATCTGCAGTAAGTAACTCTCCCTAGATGAATTAATCTTGTCACTTTCTTTTGTAGTTTATTATTTTTTACTTCCACAGCCCCCCCCCCCCCCCCCCAAAAAAAAAAGGTATGCCTACCTTAAATGTGAGTGAAAGTTGGAAAATACATACATGTCAAGATATTTCAACTTTTTATTTCTTGTTACAACATACTTGTTATAATACATTTGTTACAACATTAACCCTTTAAACACCGAGTTAAATCCCACCTGCAATTCACTGGCATTATTAGGAGCCCACCACATTCTCCACGTTAGCAGGATAAGGATTGATGCTAGGGAGGTAGAATGTGATAAAGAAAGTAGATGTAATGGGGTCAGGTTACATCCAATGCAGGTATTGTATACTAGTATGTTGAACGTTGTGGTACTGATACCAGAAAAAGCAGTCAGTTAATTAGCTGGTTACAGTTGTAGATCACCTAATTGCTTTTTGCAGAAAATAGCTTGCACTCAAAATGTAGTAAAATATAACATAAAACCTGAGGAATTTTTTTTTGCATCAACAGGTGCTTCCTAATTTGCGCATCTAGCTTGCTGAGTCAGTTACTTCAAAGAGTGCATTCACAATTTTTTTTTAATTCGAGTTACATCAAAATGTTTATTGTTGATAGCAGCAGAGAATGAGTGTTTGTTACTGCTCAAATGTGTAGAATGTTGTTGCTATATTTTGTACCAAACATAATAACAGTAATAATAATAATGTAACAAATTTCACTTGTATATTTTAGCTGTTCCATTCATACAGGTATAATTCCAATGTAAAATAATTAATTCTTTCATATTTATAAAGTACAGTAACATTTTGTAACTTTATATTTTACATAAATGGCCAATTCCACCAGAGTACTGGAGTCTGTTTTCTTGTATTTTAAAGTGAGTGAGAAGTTAATGATAAAAGTCAGTTTATTTTAAATCAGAGATTATCCAGAATCCAAAAAAAATGTCAGCTTATGAAGGTGGGTATTTCAGAAGTTCCTGTACTTGCAGAAGTTTGCGAAGTTCAAATATTATGGAATTTGGCTCTGCTTTGCTGCTTTTGATAGTCTTCATCCCACAGAGATCAGCAAATTGGTTCTATTTATGTCAGTGCTGTTAATGAGACTGTTCATTAGCAGCCTTGTTATGAAGCAGTATGTATTTGAATGATTCTTGTGCTAAGAAAAATTATATGCTGCCTCATGTGTAGAGGTATTGTACATTCTGTATTTCTATATTTTATCAGTATGCAAATAAATTTTCTTTTACCTTGTATCATTTCCACGTTCTGTTGCCTGTTGTCCATGTGTACAGAAAAGAAACATAACACATTTCTGTATTTGATATTAAGGGAAAAGTGTAGCTTTAACATATATTGACTAAATAAGTAGAGAAAGAAGGCAATTTGTCTAGCAAGTTAGTGTGTGATGTTTGTCTTCTATTATTTCTGTCATTGTAATGGATTGGACATGTAACGTGGATACTGTGCAGAATTATGACACCAGCTGCACTTTTTTCAAGTGTGGGGTGCAAGCTAAAGGTTACCAGGCTGGCCACTTTGGGTGCTAACCAGACAGATACAATGCAGCTGTGCAAGGCTATGTACTGTCCGGTTGATTTATTGTGAATTTGTGCAATGTCACTGTAACAGAATGTTGCATTTTTGTGTAACTGACATTTGTGTGTGTTTGTGCTGAATGCATTCTGTAATCATTGCAACCCAGTGGAAAGTCAGACCTTAACCCTTTGGCGCTGGAATTAAATCCCCCCCCCGTCCACTTTAATGACCATTCGGCCATTTAAAGGGCTCAGTGCACGACATATATATATATATGTCATTTGGCGGCTAAAGGGTTAAGGAAGAGAGAATTCGCATCAAGTTTTGTTTTGACCATGAGAAACTGGTTTGTCCGACTTAGTAAATGCTTAAAACAGTGCTTCATTGCGATAATGAGTTGATTGGAACATAACCTTTGAATAGTATTTACATTTTAAAAGCAGACAAATTGTGGATGTGGATTTTCAATTTTTAGGTTGCTTGTCATCAAGTGGACTGGTGAAAATCTGGATAAAGTACATCAAGTCATCCATGAGGACATAATTAATGGCGTATTTAACACTTTAGGCCTACATATTTTAACCAAAATCTCAACATGAAGCAGATCGCTGAAAAATTTGTGCCCTGTTCACTGACTGACAACTGGAAACAAAACTGAGTTTCTGTATTCAAGGACCTGCAAGATCAGGCCATAGTGGACAGATCCTTCCTTTCTATCCCCTTTTGACATCTTTTTGTTCCCAAACATGAAAGTCTGGTTAAAGCATTGAAGGTTTGAGGACAATGTGATGATTCAAGCTGAATCACTGGTGGTGATGGACAGCATCATGAAACTGGAGTTCCAGGGATGCTTCCAGCAGTGAGATTGGTGCTGGGCCAAGTGTATAAACTTGTACGGCAGCCCTGCTCAAACATGTTACCTGTGACACAGCATTATGTAGTCTGCATAATGACATTTGAAATAAGAAAATGTCTTCTCAACACTTCCCTGGCACAGCCAAGACAGAACATTGAAGCAATTTTGAAAACGTATAAGCTGTTTATTTATGGAGACAAAGATTATATTACTAATACATTTTGTAAAAATATGGTAAAAATAGTGACACCATAGCACATGATATCAGGAAAAATACATAGGCATAATTTTCTATACATTATACTTACTCCTTCATTATGTGCATTGAATTCCATGTTGCCACATGCAGACTGAATTTTGCAGATGTTGCCAGCAACATAAAAAAGGTTGAACAGGCCTGTGCCAAGGGGAAAATACTGACCTGTAACTAAGATATGCCTACAACTGTTTTATTGCCCCCATCCAGAAACTTTTTGTTTATACCTCGTGTCATGGTTTTATCAAGAGACGTTTATTATGCCTGTCTAAATTTGCTGTCCTCTAAACTTTCAGGTAAAAAATTAAAGCACCAGCTTCAGACCCAGTAGGCCTCCTATGAAATATGGTTTCCAAACATGTTAAAATCCCCAGAATGCCTTATTGGAGCATAAACAAACAGCAGACAAGATTTATGTTTATGTTGGCTGTAACTATGGCTCCATGACGTTCTGAAATAGCAGAGATGTTTTTCCACTAGTACTATTTCCAGACTGTGTACCGAGAAAGTTTATCATCATAGATGTCTTGTACTTAATAAATAACTCTATGAATTTACAGTGTGTTTGGAATTTAACGCTTCAGAAATCTGAAAGATGGCATGGATGAGCCTGTTAGGTTTTGACATACTTGGCTCCATTGGGCTGATGGAATAAAATTATTGGGTTATTTGATCTGAATGAATTTCGGCATGAGAAGAAGCAAAACGAGATTTACAATTTTTTTTTGATAATTTGTTATTACATTAACGGTTTTATTTAGATTAAATTATTGAAGAAGTGGGAGTAGTGAGCTGTGCAAAGCATGTCTGAAAAGATGGCTACCATTTATCATCAGGACAAAAAGAGAACTTGTAAATTTGGGGTTATATTTTTTCTATCTTGACTCCCCCACATACACTTGTTATGTAATTGTGTTCTTGCAGTTCTCTTAAGACGTAATTTATGTCTTTTATGAGAAGTGAGCCACGTGATTATGAAACTTGGGAGATGATGGTGTAAACTTACTGGTAACTGAGAAAAATATCCACCAAGAACATCAGTTATTTTGCATTTTGCCTGCTTGTTTCAACCAGCCAACACTGAATTCCTTTGAATGAACTGCCGGTACATTCATTCAGAGCAATTAAGTATCCATAAGACAGGAGGTTCTCATGATGATAAATATGCATTTTCTTGTGGTATGTGCCATCCTGGTTTGGTACGTGGACACTGACATTTACGGGAAACCTGTTTACTCCTTTATGAGAAGTCTGCTGCCGTGCACACTGACGTGTTCAAGGTCTTGCAAATTACACGACCTCTGACCCAAGAAAAGTACTGTAAGTAAATGCGTGAGATTCGAAATTCTAATAAGGTTAACTACAAAGAATGCAGTCTGGTAGTAGGTTACCAGTTTCACCCTGACGATGAAAGCAGAATTTCTCCCAAAAGTTGGTAAATTTCTACTAGATTACATGAGGCTCTATTACAGTCCAGAAGAGAGTATTTTTTTACTAGGTATATCGTATCCACCGCCAATTTCACTAACAGAGCGCCACGCCGGCTATACGAAAAAAAAAATACCTGCGACGGCTCACGTCTACCCAAGTGGGATGGTTTTCATTCGTGTCAGTTACTGTGCGCTCTGCAAAGATATCTGTGATCCGTCTGTGTAGATGCTACTGAACTGGATTATTTGGGCAATGTATCACGTGACTGTTGTGGTGCTTGGGACTTGTTGATACACATCAAGCAAGCTATGAATGAGACGTGAATTTTTTTATGTTTCACTGTGTACGTAAAATCGTAATTATTTACAGTAATTTGTGTTTTTGATGTTTAGTAATAATATGTGTGTATGTGTGGTTGACAAACAAGTTGCGCAACATTTCGGTGTGTTCTTACAGTTTGACGCGAACAAAATTTGGAAGGCGGTGTAGTGGTTAAACAAGCTGCCGAGAAGTTTCCTGATGTGAAATTAAATTGCATATAAGGTAATTACTCCTTTGTAGTTAGTGACGAATGTACGGAATTTATGGGACAGAAGTTAGTGGTATAACATTGTTTACTAATAAGGATTTATACAAACGTATTTGCCCTGAAAGAGATAAGTGACGATGCTACAGGACTGCGGACTCTAACCTAACTTAGATGCTATACACTTTTGTTATATTATGTGTCAGTAGGTTATGAAGTTCCGTACTACACTTTATTTATTGTAACGCGTTTGTCTTGTTATTACAGATGGTTAGGAGATACTATTTTAACTCAGTGCTGCCACTGATTGAATCAACCAGATGACCGAGCTACAGCATTTTCAGAAGTTACATAAACTTAAATCTCCACAGTGTTTGTTGCCGCCACCTCCAGCTGGTGAATATGGATTCCATTTTTCTTCGTAATACAGGCAATCCCCGACTTTCATACACAGTTTGTTCCTGAAAACGTGTACTAAAGTAGAAATGTACGAAAATTGAGCAGTAGATTTATATGTCATAACGTCGCTTCCGTTCCCAATGCTTAAAATGTACATTAAATTCCCTATTTATGGGCAACAAACAAAACAGTTCTAGCAACAATTATGGTATCTTCATTAATTCAACCAAGGGTAATTGTTAACATACATGTCATCACATGTGTCATTATTCTCCATAATTCTGATGGCTACATAAGAGATGGCCACCGAAACTCATAAGGCACTAGTAACCTTAACAACATTGCTTAAAACATTTTCATACATCTTCTTTTCAGTACAGTGGCTGCATTCTACATGCAAATAGTGTAGTGTTACCATCATGATGTAGCTCAACTTTCTTCCATCAGATTGCATTACCAGAGTAAGTGGCCAGGATAGCCAACAAAAAAGAACTCGAGGCCTCACCAAAATAAGCCAGTATGAAACTCAACCATCCACACTGACATCAAAGCTGTCATTTGGGTCACAAAATATAAAAAATACAAGTAAACTTTCCAGAGTTATGTCTTGCCTCAAATTTTGCTTATATCATGTACTTCTTCTGGCATTTTTTACATAGCTTGACAGCTCTAATGGGCCATGGCATCCTCATTTTCAAGGCTTGGTGACCGCACACAGGCATGTATTACACGGGGCTACTCTACACAGTAGTCACCAGCGAGTTCACTAGCAGCTTTTAAACTTTCAGGCGACTAAATCTGAGTGAGTGAAGTTGAAGTCAGTTCATCTTTACTCATTACTCACTGGCTTATACTATCGCACTTCTAAACTCGCTAATTCTAATTGAGCTGGCCAGTAAGTATTTTGTGATAAAACATTACAAATCTTTATTTCATCTCTGAGATGTTGAATGATGAACTGAAGCGATACTAATTGACTGCCCAGCCTTTTCATTCCTACATGTAATAGGCATGGCTAGTTTACTTGCTGCTCGCTCATTAGCTGGTGAGTAGCGTGTAAAATAACCTTATGTAATTTGTGCCTTAGACACACCACACCCAGTAGCACGCCTCTGGATAAGTGATCAGCCTGTGACAGAGAACTTAATCTGATAGCGTACAACACTCATAAGAGACAAACATGCATGCCCCTGGCAGGATTCAAACCTGCAATCCCAGAAAGTGAGCAACCGCAGACCCATGCATTAGACCATATGGCCACCGGGATGGGCCTTTTTGACATTTAGTAGACACAAAATACAGTTTGGGATTCAGTTTTTACATTGCCACTGTGTGATAGCTTGAAATGTTCGTTCATCAGCTGTGTGCAAAAATTTCAGTTCATCATACAAAAGCTGTTTGTATGCTGAGAATTTATAACATACAAAAATGCAGGTTGTACGAAAGTGGAATGTCTGGAAGTTGAGGACCACTTGTAATAACTTTTTTATTAACATCAGTAGGCCAAATATATATCACTATTTTTTATAAGTCAGACAAAATGCTATTGCAGTCTTGGTTGCCATTGATTTAAAAGCATAATATTTCGGACAGTTTGACAGGCCGTCTAGTATATAATACGTTAATGCTTAGAAACTTGCACTGTTTGTATGTTCATGCTACAAAATTACAATGTTAATATCAAAGCCTCTTATGTATAATTATTGACCAGTAGAATTCATGCACATGAAATACAACTGCATTGAAGATCACATGAACGTAACGTAACATTGTAAGGTGACTGAATGCTGTATGTTATAATGTGCTATAGGTAGTTATGTTATTAGGATTCTCTTGTCAGGCCTTGATGATAGTTTTATTTTATAAGTATTGACCTACTGCAGTATTCTGGGTTTTGACACTATAATGTAGCAGGTTAACACCAGTGTTCTGAAGGAAGATTCTGTCTGCATCTTTATGGTTGAAGGAAGTGGGTCCTAGTTGACACTGGCAGAAAGTTTAGATATTTATAACTATCATGCAGGGTTTGAAAGCAGTTGCCAAAGAACTAAGTATTCAGAAATCATTTTTCCAAGAATTCTCTTGATTATCAAAAAAGTTTTCTAGCATTCATATGAAAAACGGCTATCATATCTTCGTCTGTTGCTTTTGTTACTCTACTCAGCGGTTCAGAAAACTTTAAATTACAAGTGATTAGGGAGATATTGTGTTTTAAATATATAGAGCCTGGTCCAGGCCAGTAGGAACTGTGAAATGGAAGAGTTGAGAAACAATGCAGAATGGCCATTTTCAGTGTTACAAGAGTGGAATATATGAATAACATGTAGAGAGGGAAAATTGAATACATGGCTCTTTTTTCATGCTCAACAAAAGGGAAGTGAGAAGTCATATGACCTGTTTATGAGGCCACAGGTAAGGGAATGTTGCCTCAGAGTCCAAAACTATCCTGTCCTGGGAGAAAACATTTTGCTTGCTTCCTTCAGGGGTGGATGAGAAGCCTGCATGACCTGCTCAGGGAGAACCTGTCCTGGTTCCAGTATAATCAAACCACATCCTCATTGTAATCACTTCATTGTCAGCTTGGATGCAGTTCCTGCAGCCATAAGGACGGAGACAGCATGGTCTCTGAAACATGTGTTATCCTACAGCATCACATGGTGTCAAAACCCTGCCATGAAGACCTTAAAACTTACATGTTGGTGATGTACTTTGCAACATACATATTTACATGTGTTGTAGGAAGAATGCTGTGTGAACTTCATTATTCCTTTCTTCAGAGTTGCTTCCACAAGGATTACAAGATTTGACAGTTCTTATGTGTTACCTCCACATACTAGAACATGACTGCATTTTATTGTGTGTTATGATCACATTGGCATTTGAGTAATATAGAGATAGGTAACAACGTATTTAGTTCGGAAACCAAGAGAAGTTGTTGGGGTCTGTGTGTGTGAAGTAATCCATTTTCCATGCATGCATGTGTGTGTGTGTGTTTGCATGTACACCTGCACACACTGTCACACACATAGACACACCAAAGTCAAACATTAGCTTATACTCCTAATTTGAAGAAAATGTGAATTACTGCCAACATTGACACAAAGCTAATCTTGTTTTACAAGTAGGGTGAGTGATCTGTGTTGGCAGCAGTAAATGAATGTTTGTCATAACCTATGTTAATGACAAAGCTTGGTGTATTATAAACTAAAATGCCCACTGCTGACATAGAATAGAAATTTTTATTAATGAGAGGGAGGTAATGGAGAAGAACTGATTTGTCTGTCTGTTATTGGTTTTGGAAACTATGGGAGAATGCTTTTAATGAGGTCTGTGGATGAACTTTTCACTTGTCAGACTTTATAGATGCAAGTTTTACAAACTCTGGCTTCTGAAACTGAAACATAGCCAGTATGAAGATGGGCATTGAAACAGGAACTTTGGGATTAATTATATTTTGCAAAAGTAATGTAAAGTTCATGTGCAAACCATAAAGGTATGTGGGGTGCAGTGGTATAGCATCACTTAATCTTGGCCCTTAGATAAAGGTGAATGGTCAGCATCACTTCCAGGCCATTTTACCCCTTGGCGAAGAGCCTGTGGTAACATTTGAATAGGAGGCTGATTGGGCTTCATTGCCAGTTGGGACTCCTCGTAGAAGAGAAAAATCTCCTGCTCTTGCCAGAAATCAGACTATAATTCCTTCATTGTTCAGCCCATAGCCTTGTCACAGTGTTATCCTGGCTTCACTTATGTTCTGAAACATATCTGCATTTGTCATTACATCCCACACCTATGATCGGCTACATTTCTTCCAACATTTGTTTTCAGTTATGTGTAGATTTCTTCTGTTTATGGTGGTAGTTCATCTTTTGATAAAACCACTGTAGTTACTGGCTTTTTGATTTGTATGGTTCTGAGTGCTTTAGTTACTAATATTGTCCAGTATGGTTGCTTCATTTCCCATCCTGATTCATAATTTGTAACTGTCACCCAGTGGTGTTGAAATACAAATGAATGAGATAAGCAGGGCATGTCTTGTACGTGACATAGGTTGAGAAATGCATATAAAATTTTAATTGCAAAAAAACCTAGGGAGGAGATCATTTGGGAGATCTAGGCATAGGTGGGAGAATCTTTACCCTCTGAGTTTTGGATGGCCTATCAGTTGGTGTCCATTAGTGTTGCATGTCATGCTGTCAGGCAGTCTATCAGCCATCATTTTTTATGGGCCTTAACTTCCTTCTTACCCCTGATATTTCAAGAGCAGTCACATTTGCTATATATTTAAGCATTTCTTTAGTTTGACAAGTTTTTGTTTTTTGACATAACCTGCCTATGCAGCATGGCAGTAAGAGGGTTAAGGAAAGAGTGTATGAGGACATGGCCTGGAATCAGCAGGACTCATATTGGGGTTCATTGATGGCTTCTTGTGACCCTTCAGGTCTCATGAAAATGGGGATTTCTTGGCTAGCTTTGTGGTTATTAGCTTCTTAAGGAGGTATTTTCTCCAAGGAGTGAGCCATTGTTATGTATCTTTCAAGAATTTTAAGTTCTTTCCTACCGGGCAACTCATACACCCAGCTGGACTGTACATTCTATCCAGATGCAGCAGCCCAGTGTACATACAGCCTGTTTGTTTTCAGTCATGTTACATGTTTGTTTGTAGCTATGGCCACATTTTGAGTCTTTTGTCTTCCCTATGTATGATCATCCTGTCATAAATTTACTAATCTGTGTGTCTGGCACATTGTTAATAACAAACAGAGAATTAAGAAGCAGTTTAATGATATGGCATGAAGAGCTGCATACAGTCATCTTGACATACATTTTTCCACACTCATGTCATTTGCCATCCAGACCCACTTTATTAACCCTCTAAAGATGCAACGTGTCTTTTTTATATGAGGACTCAAGTGTACTGCACAATAAACTCTCTCTACCTCGGTTATATGAAACAATTCTGTTAATGTTGTATGAGACAAAAGTCGCTGTTTGTTCTGAGATCCATACACAACACACAGACTCAATGTGAGCACCATGTAGAATTTTTGACTGTTAACATTGGTAAGTAAAGTAACTGCTAGGCTGAAGTGGTTAAGCCATGTCACACACACTTTTTTTTTTGGCTGGAAATTGTGATTGGAATGTGCAACCTCGGCACAGATGGGTGTAGAGTATAACTTAAAATTGTAGGAAAGTTGGGTATGAGTACAAGAATTTGATTGGTCTCTTTTATGGTAATTCATATATGTTTTGTTTTCATAAAGGTAGAAATTTATTGAACAGGTCAAGGGATACACTGTACCATAGGGAGGGTGAATTTGTTAATGTAATGAAAACACATTGGCTGTTTTTATGTTGTTAATCTGTGTTTATCATTTTGCAGATCACTTCCATAAATTTGGACCTCCAAGTTGTGAAAAATATATATATATTGTGTCCTAAGAAATTTATCAGTCCTGATACTACTTGGAGGCAGATCACAATGCAGGACATGGATGCAAGACATGGCATGTAAGTCATGTTCATGAGTGTAGAATTGTCCTTCCAACCAGTCGTGATATGTTGTTATTCAGTTCCAACACTTTCAATCAAAATTTAGATAGTAAGCAGTGTGTCTGTTGTTTCCCAAAGGTACATATCGTAACATTGGCTTTCAATATTCCTTTCCTTTTTATCTTGCATTTTGTACAGATTTATTACCAATGTTACTTGTGGGGTAATTGGAGAAAAATGTATACACTGCTTGGCATTTGATGTCACTAATAGTTACTGTATTAATTACTTCTTAAATGGGATACCTGATGTCAGTTTTTGTGCTTGGTAGCATTATTGACCTTTCTTTGTACAGCTTTTCTGTAAATGCCGTATATGACATCTAATGTGGGAGCATAGTGTATACAGTTTCAGTATTTTTTCCAGGCCCCAATCCTATGCATCTCTGCCTCTTGCATTATCACCCATTTTCAGCTGTTCCTGCCAGAAAGCTTTATAGAATATTTCACAGTGAAAGTAGTTGCAGACATCATAAATTTGACAGCTGAAAATAAAATTTTATGAAACTTCGGAGAGAAACCCAGATAAGATTAAAATACAGCGTGAACACAAAGAACAACTTGGAATTACCAGTTTATCACTGTAAGGATCCATAAGCACGCACATTTCTCATATACTGTAGTTATGCAATACCACTTCCAAGTTTCTGTATTGTTCCATGCTTCATATCCACAAAAAAATAGTTGATCATGTGCAACTGGCCTGCAGACCACAGAATTTAAATGGAATATATATATATATATATATAAAGCTTCTAATGAGATGCTATAAGTGTGCCTTGAATTTTAATTGCATATATAGTCAGTCAAATCTGTGTACAGCAGAAATGCAAGTACTGACATCTTTGCACACTGTAGTGACAAACATGTGTATGTCTAGTTGATGGTTGTCTTGATGTTCATCACTCGACAGTTCAGACAGTGGAGAAGTTGTTGTGCGCTAAATATTATGCCTGTGTGTTGTAGGATTTCTTTGTTGCAATAAAGGTAGTTAACCTTTACTGAATAGAGATCACTGCCCATAGACATTATTTAATATCTCAATATGTTGGTTATTCCAATGCTTTTCTCTTTTATAAAGAAACATATCAGTATTCAGATTTGATAAGGGGAGTGTAATATGGTGTAAGGATTTGGCACAGAAGATTCTGGAATGGTGTCATATTGGCTACCACTGATGATCCAAATCTGGGGCAATACTCCACCTCTAGTGGTAATTAGTTAATGATGTTTCAGAAGGGTATACTGCCTCCTTCATCAGGGTCAAATAATCCAAGAAGAATGGCACACTGAACAGAGTAGAGCAGAAGCTTGTTGACCTGTTCCTGGTATCAACCTTTATCAGGTCCCAACACCAGGAATAACTATGCTGGCATGAGGGTAATACCAAGATTTTACTCAGCATGGGTATTTTTCTTGGAGTGCTAGGCCCTGACAATGGAGGCGGTATGCTTCTCTGAAACATCAGTAACTTTTAGAGTAGTTGGCACAGCGTAAGGTGAAACCATTTTATGCTGCAGATTCCTAGCAGGCATTTCATTTTGAATAATCAGATTTTGGATTTAGAGAGTGTCTTAGTATTTTATCATTCTTCTACCAGATTGTGTTTCATTGGCACACTGTTTGGTGGCAGAAACATGTATTCACACTTCAATTAAAAATATGGTGATCAAGTAATATATTGTATTGTATTTTTTTATTCATCCTTCTGACCAAATTTTATAGGACACCAATATTTTCTGCATATATGCATTGGTTAATGTGAATCATCATGCCCACTAGCAGCAGTATGAGGAAAAATTGTTGATTGAGAAATATTATCTGACTAGTTCTGTGAATGTGGTGGTGAGCATATCATATTATCTGAAGGTGTGCAAAGTATTGGAGAGTGCTTAGTGTCTCTGTGCAGCCTCTGATGAGATGAAGTACTCAGAAATGGATCATCTACACAGGATGTTGATACACATTTATCTTTTCAATATCAAGTCATGTTGTAAGTGTTTCTCAGTTCAATACACAGCCAATACTGTTAAGTACAATAGTTTATTTTTTTCTCCAGTAAAGTTACAGCACATATTAGCTGACATGTTTCTGTTAAAATATCTCACAAAATTTCATTGAAATCAAGCAAAGCCTTCAGCAGTTGAAAAGTACGTCAGGCAGATATGATTGGTTTGAATGATGCCATCCTTTGTGTACATATAACTAATTTATTGTAATGTGCCGTCATTACACAACATATAAAACATTTGTAATTTTACAGCTGGTTAAACTCGGCTACATGTTTCGACCATTACCCAGCCATAATCAGGCCAACAAAGAAATAGTTTTAATTTCTTTGTTGGCCTGATGATGGCCGGGTAACGGCCGAAACGTGTAGCCGAGCTTAACCAGTTGTAAAATTACAACTGTTTTATATGTTGTGTAACGACGGCACATTACAATAAATTAGATATGATTGGGCACATTCTGCTACTGACAGATGACTGACTGATGAGCATTTAAATATGCAGATGTGTGTGGTGTACCCATTTTTATATACAGTGCCGAACAGTGTCTGTTCTCTATGTTAAAAATTTTTATCAGTCAGTAAAAGTTAATGTTTGATACCAAATTCTCATTTTGTACCGTGATAGTTCGTTCTGTAACTTATTTTTTATGTTGTGTTTGAAAATGTTAAACTGTAATTCACATAAAACCTTTTTTCTTAAGCACAAGGCAGTTGAAGTTATTAGCACTTTATTTAGGAATCTGTCATGACCCTTACAAATAAATGAATGTGTTCTTGGATCCTTATTGTAGGAAGCACTCTGGTTGTCCCAAGTTTCCCATTATCTCATAAGAACTAAAAGTTACTTCCAGCACGGTGTGCAATTTCTGTGACGCTCTAAAAGTGTTTGGAGATTTTTCCTATCCAAAGTATTGTGAGCATTGTCCATTACTAAATAGCTCTTCGTGATTGTATGTTGCTTTGCCCATGGCAGTAAAGGCTGAGCTACATTTTTTCTAAGGTAAATGTGTGTGCATACACAGAATTTGTATAAATTATGTCAGGAATTAGTATATGGACTTGTTTTGTAACACTACATTTGTTCGTGATTGATATTTTGGGCATTGATTGGTTGGCTGTGTGGACCATAATTGACTGCCTTTCATGGTTTGCATCTTGTGACCTGCATTTGAATCTTTAATTACACATGCTTTTTTTTTAAATCCAAACACCTTTTATTGTGTTCCAATCATTGGGCCAGCAGCTGGTATTCTTTCTTGTGGGTGTGATGAATTATATTGCATTTAAAACTGTGTTAGTTGGTTCTTCATACCAGTGGCACTAAGGGTAGCGTAATTAGGAAAGGTAACAGTAATTTGTAATTGTAACAGAATCTGCACTCTTTGTTGCAGGTTTTACATGTAATTGTTCTAGAGTGTATTTGTATTTATGTAGCATTTTACTGACCCACTTCTGGTTTTCCCTCTACATTTCTTAGGTCCCCTGGTGTTGTAGATGATTGAAATTATCCTGTATGATTTAACTTTGTGGTTTAGATTAGTAATGTGATTTTGTAAATTGTGGTTTAATGATATCAGGAGAATTAAGAGTGTGGAATGTTTATATGTCAGGAGAAGCATGAACTCATGTAGATAAGTATTTATGTTGGTACTGGTGCCAGAACACTTGTAGAAGTGTTATTCATTTGTTCATAGTGTGTTTTGTTATCTTATGCCAAATACATCACCTGTGACCAAAGGCTAAAAGGGCATAGTCTTCATACTAGAGATCTTTTTCCTGGTTTTCCTTCTTGACTTTTGTTGGTTGTTCTGCTTTTATTGTGTCCATATAGTAGCACTTTCATGTCATCATGGGCACATGAGACTGAATTACCCATGGTATGGAACTACAAGGAATTTGCATTTGTTTGAATTTCAGGATTTCAGTATTAAAGAAATTCCTGGTCATACCTTTTGTAATTTAGTCAATGTAAAATGTAGTTGCTGCTGCTGCTACTACTGCTATTATTATTACTATTCTACTACTATTACTGCTGCTGCCACTGCCGCTGTTGTTTTTGCTGCTGTACTATATATCCAAACTGATGTATGATTTCACACTTCCCAAAGACTTCAATATCTGGGATGTTTTGTTGTGTCCCATGGTGTTACTTAGTATGGAAAACCAAGAATTAGGCAGGGAAGTAAATTGTGATAGCCTGGACTGTCTTAAAGCAACCCAGCTCTGTGCTCAATATTAGGGTTTGTTATTAATAATTTAAACCTCATGGTTGTATTTCCACAATGAGCTCCATAGCTTAATACATATATAGTGTGGTCACATTTTATGCAAGCAGTGTGTTCCTGAAGTTCTCACACAATTCAGATCACACTTAATTTAAGAAAAATTGTTCCTGTAGGAATAAACGCAAAATAGGGAGGATGTGTTTCTGGAGCACAAAAATCTACAACCATTGTAGCAGATTGTTGCTTTTAAACACACTTTTTAAGCACAATATAAGTAAAAACAAAAGTTTGTTTCATTATCCATCTTATATCAGGTTTTATGCATTAAGTGAGAATTTGTTTATTTAATAATATTCATACCCTGCATTAATTGACAAATTATAATATAATTTTTTTTCCCCCCTGTGGCACTGCAGCCCAATGCGGGTCATGGCTTCCTTGTTCTTGAGGTTTCTATTTCACACACAATAACAAAAAACCACAGTCAGTAGGACTTCTCTGGATGAGTGATCAGCTCATTGCAGAGATACACACAACACTCACAGCAGACAAAACTCCATGCTCCTGGTGGGATTCATACCCACAATTTCAGCAGGTGAGCGGCTGCAGACCTATGCCTTAGACCATGGGGCCGCCGGGACCAGCAGCCATAGTATAATATCCAACAAAATGCCCTGTGTTTCAATACATAGGTTGTACATTTGAAACGTGGCAAGAGATATAATGTTTAAAATGTAAAACCTTTGTTTTGAAACACTGTGCATTTTGTTGGACAGGGAATTTAATTTATTAATATTTTTCATATCACACCATTTCATGTTCACATGTTCCAGATTTATGTAAAATGCAAATGCACTGTATAATTAGATATTGGTTGCTGTCAGAGACTTTATTAAATTCTGTAATATGTGACATGTGGATGCCAGTTAAAAACGTCACTGTGTCATAAGTATGTTCCATTATTTCACACCAGTAGAGATTTATAAGTTTTACGTTACTTTTCAGACTGAAGAACAAAACTGTTTTCAGGGAACTTGGTGCTCGTTCACAGTAAATAAGTGCAGGGAAAGGATGGCTTAGCCATCTGTATTAGTAACTGCAGGTAAAATTGAGAAGTACATATGGGTATATAGAGGCACTGCTTCATTCACTCCACCAGTAATGAGCATTCTTTTAGTTTAAAAATGGGTTGGTTATGAAATTTTTGTGAAGAGCACATGACAGGTCTGCTCTTAGTTGCAAAAACTGAAAATACCAGCCATAAAAATCATTCAGTAATTTAAATTCAGAATGAGGAATGTTATTCGCCTACTAGCCACGCTCATCTAACTGATGTATGGTGTTTCTATCAGTTTTGTAAAAATGAGCAACAGTACAGAAGTTTTTGTCACCCATTCAGTTTGTTGCCTCTTCCTTCAGTTTTAGTCCAAATACCACTTGAAGGGTCTGCCATTTACTTTGTTTAATCCAAGGTAGTTAAAGCGTTTATGAAAATGTCCATGCATGCACGTGTACAAAGGAAAAAATTCAAAATTGTGGAGTGTAAGGATGATAGTCCTAGTGTCATACAGAGAAAGACATTTGTTTTGAAAATAACAGACATTGTGTTTTTTTACATCAATAACTATAGTGCAAAATGCCACATGACACACACTAGTCTGCATGCAGCTGGCAGAAGTGATGGGTATGAGCACTTATTAGTGCTTCTTAGAAGTGTGACTTACACATCATACACTAGGGTCCACCAAATGAAGGAATTTTTAAAATTTTTTATATCAATAGTTTTTAACACACTGATGTTCATGCCCGACTCTCACTTCTTCCTTATACTGCCTGTGTGTATGAATAGTCACTGCTGCATGCAAGATTTCATTGTTAGAGGCTTGTGAATGGAGAGAAATGTTAAATATGGGCTTAACTATAAAGAAATATTGAAGGGAGAAAGGTTTTTCTTTAATTTAAAATTGTAAGTGGTTCTTGTGTCCATTATGTTAATGCCCACCATACCCCAGCTATGAAGATTTCTGTCTTCTGTGCATGTGACAGTAATCTTCATGGAAATACCTGTCAGTGAATATGTTGAAACTAAATTTTGTAGTGATTTTACATGAGGTTTCTGTTGTGAGTAAGTACCTTATTTTGGTAAAGGTTAAAATGTACAGGATTGTGTTTATATATATGTGTGTGTGTACATATATAGAAAGTGAAGTGTCCAGCCTCTGATGTGGCTGATTTATTGAAAACATCATTTTAGCAAAAATGTCCAACGTGAAAGAAACGTAATATTTTAAGTAAAATTCTGTCTTTATATCTCCCTAATTTTCTTTATGTGTTCTTTGCCTGAAATGTGTAAAATAAGCATATAATGGGAGAGTCATATATTTGTGTATCTGTACGTATTTTTCATCTGTGAAAGGTACTGCACAGATTGTAACATATGAGGGTAAGTCAGAAAATAAGTTTCTCTCTTTTATTCCTGTGAAAAAATTATAGCTAGCTGTTACGTTGTCATGTGTTGATACCTGATCCCACTGCTAGGCTTCAGGCATCTGCACCAACGCAGGTGATGCAGTGCTGGTGCAGTGTCAGTTGAAAAATAGCAATCCTACTGAATGAGTGGACTAGGGAAGAGGTGCGAGCTGTTGTCTAATTGTTTTGGGCACTAAACAGAGAACCCATGAATATTGACAGATTGTGGCCGTGTGTGGTGCAGATGTGATGTCCTTCCAACAAGTGTGGAAATAGTGCCATGACTTTGCACATGGTTGGGTCAGTGTCGGTTAAGGATGGGACTGGCAATCTTTCAACATCAGACATGTTCATCAAATCAACAAAATGGTGTTGGTGGACTGGCTGTGGGCAATAAGAATTCAATTCTCTGCAGAGGCATCTGATTTTCTGTTTGTCACTTCATATATACCCACTTTAGTTTACACCCAGCCTCCTATCCAGTGAGTAGCAGGAACTCTTTTCCCAAGGATAAAGTGGCCAGAGAATGAAACAGCCCCTCACACAGAATATCCACCTTCCTTGTCTCCATAAAAAATTATTTTCATCACTTGAAAACACTGAGAATATGTAGTGTCCGTGTATGTGTAGCGAAGTGACCATTGGAACAACTTGTTGTTCTGTCAGGACCATTGTTAATGAACACCACTGTGATATTCAGCTGGATTAGTTGAAAAATATGGCACTGACCTAGTCATCAGATCCCACTCAATAATCCCAGCATCCTGCCCAAGAAGCCCACACACAGCAGCAGGATCGAAGGGGAAGTGGAAGAACTCACAGAACAGGTTGTGGACGCTACTCATCCATTCTCTGAAACATTGGAAGGAGGTTCTCTCCAAGGAAAAAGAGTCACTTCTGTTGAAATGGCACTTTACCTAGGCCCTCAAAAAAGAGGCTGTTTTCTCACAACTCTGTGTTCTGCTATGACTTCCCTGTTGCAAGTAAAGTGCCCCTTCGCATGTCATGTGAATGGAGGTGAGTGGTCAGTTTCAAGCTCTGAGTTCTTTGCCCCTGGGAAAAGAGGCCATTACCATTGAGTAGGAACCTGGCTGGGCCCCAGAGCTGGTCTGCACACGTTGGAGAACAATCCTGTCTTACTTATGCCAGCTGTCTAGCCTACAGCTTTTTCTCTGTACTGACTGTTTTAGCCTGGCTTGTGGAACTTAATGAGTCTTTCCCTCTCTCCCCATTTTCTGTCCACATTGGCTCTGAAAGTGATTGTTTGCTCATAGTTCTGGTTTCCTCTTGTGATGTGTATTCAAGGTCTTTAAAAGGGCTGTCACCCCATTTCTTGCCTATGGTAGCTCTGAAGAGGGCCTTCCCTTTTCCCACTGTTCCTGTAAGCCCCAACTGAGCTTCGTCTATTCTCCTTACATTGGTTGAGTGGGTACCTTTCATGCAAACTTTGTAGCGTAACATTGATTGTATTCTTACCCCCATCACACTTTAGTCCTGAAGATGGAGGCACCGTGTTCCCCTGCAGTTTTGGCAGTAGACAGTGTCACAGCACAGAAGACCATAATGTGAACTGCCCCTCAATTTTGTCTCCATAGTTTTAATATGTCTCAATGGTACAAATTTACCCTCTCTATTAGATTTTCAGTTAGATTTCTGAAACAGGAAGTGCTAATAGTGGAGGTTGGTGAAGTTTATGGCTCTGAAGGTGGTGAATGTGAAGAATACAGTCATACATGATAACGTAGTCTGAGAATGGAGGTAGGGAGCTTTTCTTGAACATCCATAAATTTCTGTCAGTTTGCATGATTTCACATACCAGAAGAATGTATATCTCAGTATGTGTGGGTATGGTGTGCTCTGTGTGTGTGTGCCGTAATGAATTTTGAATGAACTTGCTCAACTTTATGAAGGTTGTTGCTGATATTTTTATCTGGAGTAGAGAAAAATGAGAAGTTTATACCAGTTGTAGGTACTTGCTGTTTGATGTTAATTGCTTGCTCACAGAATCAGGTACATTTGGAGATGATAAATGTGTCTCTAAAACTAGTATCAAATACCTTTTATATCTGGGAAAAGCAGTATTTAGTGATGTGAAGTTGAAAAATAAGAAACAGCCTTTACTAGACATAGTACTGACCATTCTGCTTGTTACAGTACTGAAGGCAGAATGCTATCAGCGACAGAAGTTGGAAATATAAAGAGTGTGTTTAATTCAAATTTCACATTGATGTCTTGATAAGCATCACCATGAAGAAATTTTACCCCAGAAACTATTAAAATCACAAAACGTCATAAATATTTCCGGCATACTGATCCCCATTGTCTTTCACCTGAAGATAAACGATGGTAGACGTAAAGCATGGTTATTGTGTTGACACTGAACATTAGTATTGTGGTGTGCATTCCTGGCTTGTATTTAGCAGGAACCAAGAACTTGCCATTTTTATGTTTCAGTTTACTTTCCGTAGTCATACTAGTCATATACCTGGATGGTAACTGGGATAGGCATTTACTTTTAGATCCCATATCCTTGCTAATTCATCATTTGTATTCATCTCTGCATTTTTTATTTGATGCTGTAAACAGTGCTGGTCATTTATAGTTTAATGCAATAGTCTGAGAAACCAACAAGAATTGTAATTGTGTTTAAAATATGGGCTTAAAAGTGAAGGCACCCATTTGACATTTGTTTATTGCAATGAAATTACAATATGTAGCTACTTGACAAGTTCACATTTTGTTTCAGAAGCTGGGGTGGCCAGCTGCTGCAGCACAGTGGATAAGGAATTTGATCCCCCTGTGGAGATGATGGTGAATGATTTTGATGATGAAAGAACATTGGATGAAGAAGAAGCATTGGAAGGATCAGAAGACCCTCAAATTGAACTGTCAAATCTGCAAAGAGAAGGTGATATGCCATTAGAGGAATTGTTGGCCATGTATGGATACGGAGACCCTTCAGCTGAGAATTTACAGTCCAGTAGTTCAGAGATGTCAAACCAAGAAATGGCACTAGAGAATGATGACATTGGTCGGGACATGTTGGATGAGGAATGTGATGAGAAAAGTGGTCAAACTGATTTGCAACAGTTGTATATCAACATGCCTGAGAAGGAGGCTGAAGAGAATGCTGGCACATCAAGGCTGCTGAGACTATCACGGCCACAGAGCGAGGAGGAAGAGGAGGATTACGACTACAGTCCAGATGAAGAGGAGTGGCGAAAAACAATCATGGTAGGGAGTGATTATCAGGCAGGAATTCCTGAAGGGCTTTGTAAATATGATGATGCTCTACCTTATGAAAATGAAGATAAGTTGTTGTGGAACCCAGTATCTTTGTCAGAAAAGGATGTGGAGGACTTTCTTGTGAAAGCGCAGGAGCCCCTTGTGAACAATGCACAAGGAGTGAGTGCTATACCTACCGGGACTCACACCAGAGATGATGAACAGGCTCTCTACCTGTTGCTTCAGTGTGGTTATAATGTTGAAGAAGCATTGAGAAGGCGACGTATGAATGTTGTGCCACCAACTGACACCATGAGCCTGTGGTCTGAGGAAGAATGCAGAAATTTTGAAAATGGCCTCCGCAGTTATGGCAAAGATTTTCATCTTATCCAACAAAACAAGGTGAGAACGCGATCTGTGGGAGAGTTGGTTCAGTTCTATTACTTGTGGAAGAAAACTGAGAGACATGACATATTTGCCAACAAGGCAAGATTAGAAAAAAAGAAGTACACTCTACATCCGGGGATCACAGATTATATGGATAGGTTTCTTGAGGAGCAAGAGAGTGGGGCTATTACTCACAGAGATAGGAGTTCTTCTCCAAATATCCATTGCCTTATTTATGGGGATCCAAAACGTCACAGAGTGCCAGACAATGCCACAGTAGAAACAGGGAATCACCCAGCATCTATGCCATATACTGGAGACCCACTCAGTGATTTGGCGAACCATCTTGATAAAGAAAGTTTAGAGTCTCTAGTGAACTTAGCAGCAACTGCAGCAGGAGGAATGGAGAGTGGAAATGTGGAACCGAGGGGTGACTCTCAGGATGGCAGCTCACCATCGGGTGCTGCTGCTGCTGCTATCACGCAGTCGGGTACTACTACCTTAAACAGCGTGGAGATGGCATTTGCTAGCACAACTGTCTCTGCCCCCACTATGCTTACATCAACAGAAACCTCATCCCATGCCACAGAGTCTGTTGCACAGTGACAGAAGCAGTGTCCCATAATGCAATAATGTGTGTGTGTTTGTGTGTGGTATGCAACGAGAATTTCGGTTCCTTATTCATTTTGCCTCTGGAACTTGGTGCATGCATACTGCTCTCATTATTATTAATGAAGTTTGGTATAAATGGGTGACTACATAAATGTGTTTAATTTTTTAAGCCATATCATACAGGAGGTTATTGGTAATAAATATGGGTTCGAGAGATTAGTTGCTATCGTTTGATTTCCTTATAAGACATGAGAGTGTTTCTTGATGAAGTATTCAGAGTTATAGACAGTGGTTGCACATGCAAACAGCTCTTATAAAGCTGGTTTTTAACTGAGTGCAGTGGCTTTCCATGATGATAAGTTTTAAACAGAGAGGTGCGGAATTCATGGACTAACGTATCATATCACAGAAGATATACAGCAGAATGTATGTCACTTTGATAAAGCAGTATTTTTATTTAAATGAAATCTACTACAATCAGAAGCAATTACATGTGTAATAGTGCATGGAAAATATTTTATAATAATATTTTTAAGTCAAAGAGTTTACAAAATATTTGTATGACAGGCAACATCAGTTCTTAGACTGTTGCTTAATTTTCTTGCTCATCAGTTTGTTTATGTACCACAGCTTTTGCAGTAGACATTGGTTTTTTTGATAGACACTGACATTCAGAAATTTTACAGAAGAAACCATTAAAAATCATGGTGCTTGGTCAAGATAAATATTTTCATGTATCCATTATATAAACGTCCAAATACGCTACCACATAATTTTGTTATAATTATCTTTGCCTGATGTGTTTTGTTCCTGTGACTATTATCAAGGACACATTGTGATGAATAAACTTAGTTTTGAGGTTTGCATTTTAAAATAATGTCTAAACTTTCACGCAGTTATGTATGGTACTGCCTACAACATCAAAATTTGTTAAAAACTCATCTTGCTAACAGTTGCAGTTAGAAATCAATATAATATTATATGTATATGTCTTCTGGAAACTATGTATTACAGATATGCATCACTTAATGACGGGATATGTTCTGAGAAATGCATTGTTAGGCGGTTTCGTCATGTGAACATGTGCTTACACAAACCTAGATAGTATAGCCTACTACACACCTATGCTATATGGTATAGCCTATTGCTCATAGGCTACAGACCTGTATAGCAGGTTACTGTACTGAATATTGTAGGCAATTGTAACATGATGGTATTATAATATAATATATTATATATATAATAATATTATAATCTTACGGGACCACTGTCATATGTGCATTCCCTCATTGACCGAAACATCGTCATGCGGTGCATACCTGTGCTTCCATTTGTGCTTTGTATGTATTGATTTATGCTGATGATTTCTTGTGTAACAACAGAATGATTTTCTAACACTTGACATAGCATTCTGTGTGTTTATGTATTTGTGTTGCTGTTAGGCACATTTGAAAACTTAGAAAAATTGACTATTAGCTTTGTTGTGCCTGTTTTTCCGTCTGTCCACACAGAACAGCTGGGCTTCCACTGGACAGATTTACATGAAATTTGATATTTGAGTATTTTTCAAAAGTTTGTTAATAAAATTAAAGTTTGATTAGAATCTGACGTGAATAATATGTACTTGTCAGGGTCGTTAAATGAATTACCTCTGTCCATCTCCCTCTCTTGCTGCAGCTAGATAATCCATGTGTTACAGCTGCATTTGGTGGGTGTGTGTGAAATCAGGATTGAGACTGCATTGAGGTATGCTGTATTGCCTTGTACTTTTTTTTGTTGTTTGGAGTGTAAAGTATTGATTGCTTCACAGCATAACAGGCATATGTGGGTGCAGTCCTGATACTGCCCGCCCACATTTGTCAGTTGTGGTCATTTAAAAATCTGTAACTGCTTTTGATAGAACATTCTTGATGCATCAGACTGCCCTTCTTTTTTCGATTTTGGGTCATGAACTGTAATATCAAAACCTCTGCTGTAAAGGAAGGAGCTATCTAGGTATGGCATTAAATGCCTGTTTCTGTCCCATATAATTCACACGCCATTGCCTCCATTATTTTTGCAAGATGTAACTTTGAAATGAGACAGGCTATTACACATATGGGCTTTCATTAAATATGTATAAATATGGTGAGAGAAGTAGCAGGAAATATGGACATTGTAGGATTGGAACCTTTTGTGATGAACAAACATACAGAATTCTTCCCAGGCTATCACTGACATCATTGGTGGACTAAAAACCAACATTTTGGAGACCTGCTCTGTTCCTATCATCAGGGATGATTTCAACTTCGAGGATGGATACAGCAGGAGTCCATAATGTTGGTGTTAATGCATAATTGGCACAGCTGATACTGTGAGAAGGCTTCAAGAACACAGACTTAATACAACATTATGAAGAACTCGCACTGATTTTTCTTAGTTAAATTCAGTTGTGTTCACATATGATTTGAAGCTGTCTGTCAACCAGTTGCATTACAGTCCTCTCTGTCATTCACATCATTGTAGAGTAAAACTCTATTTTGGAAGTCACCATTGTCTCTGTAATGAGGGACATACTCCACACATACGCACACGTCATGTCCTTGTTTGAACACCGGAGTTACATTCCTGAAAATCATAATGTAGAACAAAACAAAATTAGACTGAATCATTTATTTTATATGACCATTAATTACAGTGCTTGAGAGTCTGGCTGTCGAAGATTCTACCATCAAAAATAATATGAATCTGGGCAGGCAGGCAGTGTTCATCGCATCTATGGTCACTAAACTCTGGCATTGTTAAAGCAAAACATTGTTGTCTGGGCAGTGTTTCATGAGGACAGCCAATATGTATTTGTTTATTGCCTGTATTTGATAGTTGCTCCACATTTATTCCTGTTAAGGTTAATATCTGAAATGTAGCTTTACTGTACACTGATGCTACTGATTGAGAAGATTGTATAACAGTTATATCTACCTTGCTATATGAACTGGTTTCAGAGTTTCATGTATGAAAATTCTTTGTATGTATTCACTGTAGAATGTTTTAGTTACTGTTTAATGTGTTTGGTTACTTCAGTTGTCAGCATGAAAGATTTGGAACTACTGCATATGGATGGAATTTATTCTGTAATGAAAGCTGTTTTGAACAGTACTGAAATTTGGTTGTCTGAAACTGCAGCCTTTTAATTACATGAATTTTTTGATAAACTAAATCCAAAGAGTAGGTCATGCTGTATTTTTGTAAGCAATATTACAGAACACAGAAATAGGTTAGGACCATACATAAATATGCACTGATTTGAAAGTTACTGTTGTGGTACATTATATGCTACTTTTTCACATTGACTCCAGTTTGAATGAATAGCTTGTAAGATATGAATGCTGGTGGAATTCATATGTTAGATGTTTTTGCATTACATTTTGTAAACTCTTTGATGAAACAATTGTCCTATATGTATATAGTAGTTATTGGAATATTCATCAGCTTGATAAGTATGAAGTTACATGTAAGTTGTCAGATGTGAGGAGTTTTAGGGAGCTGTCCAAAGGGAAGTATGTTTTATTGAATCACATTTGTAAAATAAGGGAGAAAGTTATTAGGTTTAACATTCGTGAAATTTGTCCAGTTGAGAGGTTTATTTTTTTTAATATAGAAAAGAGTGACCCAAGCGGATTAGAATTTTAGTAGAGGTTGTAGAGTGTAAGGAGAACGATTTTTATATACTGAATGGCAGTGAGTCAGTTTATATGTCTCCATTTGTAATGTATTATCTTGCTCTATTATATTTTATATTTTGTAAAGTGCTTTGTAGTGATTATATTTAAATGTTAAATGGTCATGATGGACTTAAGATTTTAAAATACCAGAGTAGTGCATAGAGAAGTGGAGTGTATATTACATGAATTATGTTTTGTTTCCTTAAGTGTCTAACACATTTAATTTTGTGGTGGGTGATTTTTTCAACATTGTTCACTGTCTGGGTTGTAACATTCATCCAGATTATATAGCACCACATGCCAGAAACACTTTTAAATCAAAATAGATGAACAAAATTAGGGGTGGGTGTGCTGTATCAAATTAATCAAGATCAATCTGTTATTCTTGTGTACAGTGAGTCACATACTCAAGATATAAGGAACTGCATTGAAAAGTGTGTTTTTAAATACACCCAACAGTAGCCATAAAATCTCCTAGAAGAGGTAAGTAGCAGAAATTAAATAGTAAACATTGGCAGGGTATAAAAAGCTGTGAAACAGATGAGACATTTCTGCTGGCGGGATCATTGGGCACATCTGAATCTCATTTTATATCCATATTTACCAAAATGCAAGATGACTAATCTAAGATAAACCCTCAAAAATAAAATGTCTGCCAAAAAAAAATATTTCATCCTATCATGTGCTTAGTACACACAGTATGTCAGGTTCTGAATGAGTATTACTGTCTCCATCTTCCAAGTTGGTGCCTTTTCTGCCTCACTCACATAGTATTACATTTATATTTCTTGTTTCATAAACATACTTTCCAGTACTACCCTTGGACTAGATCTGTTCTTGGATACGTATCTTAATTTCAAGGTTCTATGGTGCCCAGTGGTTGAGAATAACTCATTCTCAGTGGTCCACCAGGATAGGTGCTTCTTTGCCTGAAAACGGAAACAGAGCTGGCTTCCAAAAAAGAAGAGTCAGTTAACTTCTGTCGTGACCTGTTCTGTCATTTGGAATTCTTGACTCTAAGATTGTATGGATAGGTTGTGCCAAAGCATTAGTAAGGAATTACCACACTATGTTGTGTAATATCTTAGAAGAGTGCAGATCTTACAAGAAAATTGGGTGATGCAGGCCTTGGTTTGTCTCTTCCTTGTCCATTTCAGAGTGATCTGGTTTTGTGCTTCATGCATGTATTTAAGATTACTTCATATATTTAAGCGCCAAATTTAAAGGAAAAACCTCGTCTTGCATTTGAGTAAATAATGTATCAAGATTCTGGATGTATGTTTTGCCATAGTTTTCTTCAGTATGCATAGGTTTCAATCTTCAGAACTCACTACTTCTGGATAGAATGAACATCTTAATAAAAGCCATCCTAATACAAGGATATGATATGAAATGTGCTTACACATGCCTTTGTATCGGACCTATCCACATAGTACCAGTTACTGTTGTCAGTAATTCATGATTGTTTAATACTGAATTTTATGCTTCTTGGTTGTCCGTAATTTATAACCATTTGTGAGCAGATAATATCCCTTAGATTGTGCTATCTGGTGTATGTAAAGTTTACTGCTATTATTAGACCATTTGTAGGATATCTATTACAATTTGGTAAGTTAGGTAACAAAAAATTGATAATCTTAAAATTGAAGTTTACTCATCATGTTTTACTTTGCAGGAATGTTTAATACTTAAAACACTACTGTACAGTAGTTCCCAAAAATGGCCTTTGTTTCAGAGTCAATATCCATTACTAACGAAAGCAGAGCCTATCATGAAATATTTTATAATCACATTTATACTTCACACAATACCTGAATTCCTTTTTTATCAGTACCAGGAGATTTTTTTCCTGATCACTTTTAAGCCAGTGGAAATTGATCTAGTTGCAGAAGTCCCAACATTCTGTTACAAAATTATGTAAACCCTGTTCTTACTACTGGGGCACATCAGTATGGCATGTGTTGTGTTCGTGTTTGTTGAAGTCTGCAATGTGATAAACTGTTTTATATTTGTGGTCGTGGTTCCTTTCCTAAAAAGTGAAGAGGCTCATTTTGATGTAATTGAGTTCTGAAACGTGTTAATGAAAACGATGCTACATAAACAAATGGTGCTTTCTCTATCAGAAGTTAGTTCAGAATATATAAAAAAGTGTTGCATTTGCTGTGATGTTGGTACGGCTACTTCCTATATGAACAGATATGTTGGGTGAAGTAAAGCTGTGTTGCTGTCCATAGTTAATCGGCACCCTGTGAAGGTGTATGAGGTAAAAGTGTACTTTCATGTGTTCATAACCTCAGCAGTAAGTGAAATTGTTGGATTCATTCCCCAGCCATTTTACAACAAACAAGGAAAAAGACCTCCATACCCATTCATTTAGCAGACTCTGTGGACCCCATAGCCATTCTGGACACTTTGGAGAACAGAAACATCTTGCTGCTGATGATCATTTGGAGCTTGGATGGAGAACAGGAAAATCTTCCTGCTTCTGGTCATGTGGAGCTCATATGAAGAACAGGAAAATCTTACTGCTGCTGGCCATGTGAAGCTCATCTTAAGCTGTTGGCATACTCTGCCAGTCATGCTCACTCTTGCTGTGAGAGAATCAGTCTTACTGGTGCATAAGGAGGTATTTTCCACAAGTAGAAGTTGCTGGTTCTCACATGGTTCTTAGGGCAGTTGATACATTAGACTGCATTTGCATTTGACATCGTTAGTTGCCAATAAAATCTTGTTTATGTGACGTAGAAACACCTGAAACACTTTATATTCAGAGTGGGGCATGGTATGGTACCTATTTTAAAAATTAGATAACTTGCTTATACTTGTTCATAATTTCCCCCCCCCCCCCTTTTTTTTTTTTTTTTTTTTATTTTTTTTTTTTTTTTTTTTTTTTTTTTTTTTTTTTTTAATTT
>Ga0136643_10000443_pt1 | contig 45549 bp, 48 predicted proteins | sample TergutLab28metaG_FD_96883 | JGI IMG/M metagenome (GOLD analysis project Ga0136643, IMG submission 96883) | Labiotermes labralis P1 segment gut microbial communities from Petit-Saut dam, French Guiana - Lab288 P1 (version 3) (version 3) | ecosystem: Host-associated > Arthropoda: Insects >... | reverse complement strand
GAGCAGCATGCCGTCGCGTTCGAAGACCATGCGGGTGTGTGCGAAGTAGATGGAGGGGATCTCCAGGCCCTCCAGCCGGATGTAGTCCCAGATGTCGAGCTCGGTCCAGTTCGAGATCGGGAAGATGCGCATGTGCTCGCCCTCGTGGAGCCGGCCGTTGTAGAGGCTCCACAGCTCGGGGCGCTGGTTCTTCGGGTCCCACTGGCCGAACTCGTCGCGGTGGGAGTAGACGCGCTCCTTGGCGCGGGCCTTCTCCTCGTCGCGGCGGCCGCCACCGAACGCGGCGGTGAAGCCGCCCTCCTCGATGGCGTGCAGCAGGGTGCCGATCTGGAGCCGGTTGCGGCTGGTCTTGCCGTCGTCGACCACGACGCCGCTGGCGATCGCGTCGTCGATGCTGGCGACGACGAGCTTGACGCCCAGCCGGTCGATCCAGCGGTCACGGGTCTCGATGACCTCGGGGAAGTCCAGGCCGGTGTCGACCTGCAGCACGGGGAACGGGATCTTCGCCGGGAAGAACGCCTTCTCGGCCAGGCGCAGCATCACGATGCTGTCCTTGCCGCCGGAGAACATCAGGACCGGCTTCTCGAACTCGGCGGCGACCTCACGGAAGATGTGGATCGACTCCGCCTCCAGCTGGTCCAGCTGGCTCAGCCGATAGTCGCTATGGGTCTGTGTCATGCGGGGTGATGCCTTCCTTTCAACCGATGCCAACCGGGGTTGAGGTCGCCCCATGGTGCCATGCGGGTCAACGGGGAGGGGCATCGCCGCGGTGCGAGTAGACAAATCTACGAGTTTCGGCCCCGTCGGTCCTACCGTGGTCGCGTGACCGACTTCGTCGCCAGGCTCGGGTCGCGCGCGTCCGTCCCCGACGAGGTGCGCTCCGCCTGGAGCATCGCCGAGTACGTCGCCGCGTTGACCGGGCCCGCGACCGAGCCCCGTCTCGACGACATCGGCCGGCTCGACGCCGAGCGGATGCGGGCGCTGCTCCGGGTGATGGCGCGGAGCCCGTCCGCGGAGCTGAACAGGACCGCCCTCGCGGCCGCCGCCGACATCGCGCCGACCACGATCCCGCCGTACGTCGGCGCGCTGGTGCGCCTCGGCGTGGTCCGGCTGCTGCCGGGCACCCGGTCCCCGGTCGCGAAGCGGGCGATCGGCCGGCCGCGCTGCGTCTTCGACGACCCGGCGCTGGCCTGCCTGCTCTCGGGCACGACCGCCGCCGACCTCGTGCAGATGAGCGGCCGGGCACGGCTCGCCCCGCTGCTCGAGGGCATGGCCGCGGTCGAGCTGATGCGGCAGCGGGCCACCAGCACGGTCGACTTCGACCTCACCCACCTGCGCGAGCGCAACGGTCTCGCCGTCGACCTGCTCGTGGAGCTGGCCGACGGTTCCGTCTACGGCATCGAGATCCGCACCGCCGCCGCCTTCCGGCCCCACCAGTTCCGGTCGCTGGAGGCGCTCGCCGCCCGGGCGGGGTCCCGCTTCCGTGGCGGCATCGTGCTCAACACCGCCACGGCCGGCTTCAAGTACCGCCCGGGCCTCTGGGTGCTGCCGATCTCCGCCCTCTGGGACTGGCAGTCGTGAGTCAGACCAGGTCGGTCAGGACCGCGATCCGGGCCGCGTCGTCGTCGGTCGGCCGGTAGGCCTGGGCCAGCTCGCCGGTGCCGATGACGTGGACGTCGCCGTCCGCCGGTCCGGCGTACGCGACGTCGCCACGCTGCAGTCGCAGGCCGTCGCCCTCGGTGTTGGTCACGATGACCTCGCCACCGGTGCAGACCATCAGCCGGTGCCCCTGGCCGGGCAGCAGCAGGCCGTCGGGATCGGCGGGGGAGCACTGCGTGAGCGAGAGCGCGAAGTCGCCCTGGCGGGGAGCGAAGATGTCGGTCGAGAGCCCGAACAGGTTCGGCGTCACGCGCGACACCCGCGACATGCCCTCGGCCAGGCAGCGCACGAGCTCGGCGGGCGCGACGTGCTTGGTCGTCAACCCGGCCCGCAGCACGTTGTCGGAGGACACCATGACCTCCAGGCACATGCCGGAGAGGTGCGCGTGGATGATCCCGGCCTCGAGGTACGCCGCCTCGCCCGGCTGCAGGGTGAGCCGGTTGAGCATCAGCGAGATGAGGACCCCGACGTCGTCGGGGAAGTGCTCGGCGATCATCAGCGCGGTCGCATAGGCCCTCTTGACGTCGATGCCGAGGTCGAGCGCGCGCCCGCACTGCTCGACGACGTCGTGGATCTCGGCGACGGCGGGCGGCTCGTCCAGCAGCCGCCGCAGCGTGTTGACGATCCCGCGGAAGCCCGGGTTGCGGCGCAGGTACGCCGTCAGCGACTGGATCGTCGGGTTCTCGATCGGCGACAGCACCCGCAGGATCTCGGCGGTGGGCCGGAAGCCGACGAGCGTGTCGAAGGTCGACAGCGCGTAGACCATCTCCGGCTTCGGGCTCGGATCCTTGTACACCCGGTGCGGCGCGTCCAGCGGTACGCCGGCGGCCTCCTCCTCGGCGTACCCGGACCGGGCGCGGGCGGCCTGGGGGTGCACCTGGATCGACAGCGGCTGGGCCGCAGACAGGATCTTCATCATGAACGGCAGCTCGCCGGCGACGTCGCTCAGCGGACGCCGGCCGTCGGGGGTCTCGATCTGCGCGGGCCCGAGCGGATGGGTGCCCATCCACACCTCGGCCAGCGGGGCACCATCCGCGGCGCTGCGCCGGAACAGCGGGATTCCGTCGGTGGATCCCCAGTCGTATCCCTGGGTGGCGCAGTCGAGGGCGAACACGAGGCCGGACGCTACACGGGACGCAGGATCCTCGCCGGGAGACGGGCGCAGACGGCCGCCGGACGAAGTTCGCGTGAACACCGTCGGCGAGGCCCGCCCGGGGTCCCGGATTCGGGCCGGGACGCGGTCGGCGAGGCGATAGGCTCTCGCGGGTGAAGATCTCCGTCTTCGGCTGCGGTTACCTCGGAGCCGTCCACGCTGCCTCGATGGTCCACCTCGGCCACGAGGTCGTCGGCATCGACGTCGTACCCGAGCAGGTCGAGTCGCTCAGCGCCGGGCGCTCGCCGTTCTTCGAGCCCGGTCTCGACGAGCTGCTGGCCGAGGGCCTCGCGACCGGCCGGCTCTCCTTCACGACCGACGCGGCCGTGGCCGCCGATGCGACCGTGCACTTCATCTGTGTCGGCACCCCTCAGCGCCACGGCGAGTTCGCCGCCGACCTGACCTACGTCCGTTCGGCGATCGACGCCGTCGTACCCCACCTCGGGCCGGGCGACGTCGTCGTCGGCAAGTCGACGGTTCCGGTGGGCACCGCCGAGCGCCTGCGCGAGACGGTGCAGGAGGCCGTCCCCGAGGCCGAGCTGCTGTGGAACCCGGAGTTCCTGCGCGAGGGCTTCGCCGTCGAGGACACCCTGCGCCCCGACCGCTTCGTCTACGGCCTCGCCGACACCGGCCAGGCGCACGCGGCCGCCGCCCGCCTCGACGAGGTGTACGCCGCCGCGCTGGCCGGCGGCACTCCGAAGATCGAGACCGACCTCGCGACCGCCCAGCTGGTCAAGGTCGCCGCCAACTCGTTCCTTGCCACGAAGATCTCCTTCATCAACGCCATGGCCGAGCTCTGCGAGGCGACCGGCGCGGACGTGAAGGGCCTGGCCGACGCGATCGGCCACGACGCGCGCATCGGCCGCCGCTTCCTCAACGCCGGCCTCGGCTTCGGCGGCGGCTGCCTGCCCAAGGACATCCGCGCGTTCATGGCGCGGGCCGGAGAGCTCGGCGTCGACCAGGCGCTGACCTTCCTGCGCGAGGTCGACTCGATCAACATGCGCAGGCGCGTGCGCGTGGTCGACATGGCTCGCGAGGTCTGCGGCGGCTCCATCGTCGGTCGCCGGATCGCCGTCCTGGGCGCGGCGTTCAAGCCCGACAGCGACGACGTCCGCGACTCACCGGCGCTCAGCGTCGCCGCGCAGATGCAGCTGCAGGGCGCGTACGTCGTGGTCACCGACCCCAAGGCGATCGACAACGCCGCGAAGAAGTGGCCCGACCTGTCCTTCACCGACACCGTCGAGGACGCCGTCTCCGGCGCCGAGGCCGTCCTGCTCGCCACCGAGTGGCCCGAGTACGTCGGCATCGACCCGACCTGGCTCAAGGGCCGGGTCCGCGAGGCCCGCATCATCGACGGCCGCAACTGCCTCGACCCGGCCGTCTGGCGCGCCGCCGGCTGGACCTACCGCGCCCTGGGCCGGCCCTGACGGACGCCACGCCCCGGTATTGCGCCGGCGCCTTGCGATGCGCGCGCCTGGAGCACGCCGACCGACCCACGACTTCCCGGGCGGGTCACTAGTCCCAACGGACCAGCGGTGAACCAGCCGTTCGCCCGTGGGCGGAGCGCGCGTCCGAGGGGATGATTCTCGTGAGGTCCGGGTACGGACATCGGACGAGAAGGAGGTCGGCGATGCTGATCGTCAGCGGTGTGGTCCTCTTCGGGGTCGCGGGCGCCGTCGTCGCCGCGCTCGGCCGGTCCGCCTCCGAGCCGTTCGACCAGTGGCGACTCGACGAGCCCGTCCTGACGCGCGTCGGTCGCTGACCCGCCCTCCGGCCGAGGCTCAGCCCCTGCTGCGCTGACGGTCTCCGGGCAGCCGCTCGAGCTCCGCGACCGTGGGCGCGCCGAACATCGGCAGGCCCTGACGGCGCCGGATCGCGCCCCAGACCAGCGGCAGCAGGATGACCACTGCCGCGCCCACCGCGACGGCCGCCAACGGGTGGCTGCCGCCCCCGAAGAGGCCGATCTGGGCCTTGTCGAGCAGGGCGACGGCCGACATCGTCAGCACCACCACGATCGCGCGGCGCACGAACGACTGGGGGACGTGCGGGGCGACGCGGCTGCCGATCATCGTGCCCGGCGTCGAGCCCACGATCAGCGGGATCACGATGTCCCACTGCAGGCCGTGCAGGAAGATGTTGGAGATCGCCGCGGCCAGCACCAGCGGGATGCCCTGCACCATGTCGGTCCCGACCAGACGCACGGCAGGCAGACCGGGGTAGAGCGTCAGCAGCGCCACCATGATCACCGATCCGGAGCCGACGCTGGTGATGCCGACCAGCAGACCGCCCAGCGCGCCGACCAGCACCGTCGCGACCGGCAGGATCCGCGGGTCGGGGTCGGCGGCCTCGCCGCCACCGCGGACCCGCCGCAGGTTGAGGTAGAGCCGGGCGGCGTACGTCGCGGCCGCGAGCAGCATCGCGATGCCGATGGCGACCATCAGCACCTGGTCCAGCTGGCCGGGCTGGACCACGAGGGACAGGACCTCCGGCCCGAGCAGGGCGGTCGGGACCGAGCCCAGGATCAGCCACTTGGCCAGCGGCCAGTGCGTCGAGCCGGCGCGGGCGTGGACCAGCGCGCCGCCGGTCTTGGAGAAGGCCGAGGCGACGAGGTCGGCGGTGACGATCGCGGTCGTGTCGCCGACGCCCAGGAAGATCAGGGTCGGCGTCATGAGGGCGCCGCCGCCCATGCCGGTCACGCCCACGATCAGGCCGACGATGAAGCCGGCGATCACCACCGACAGCGCGGTGTGGGTCAGCAGGTCGTGCATCAGAGGGGCCTTCCGCTGAGGCGGCTCAGGGCGATCTGCAGCAGACCGTCGACCTGGTCGGCGCAGTCCACGGCGGCCTCGAGCCCGCGGCGGTAGGGGTCCGAGATGTCGTGGGCGGCCTCGGCACCGGCGCGCTGGTGGCCGACCGCCGCGACGAGGTCGTGACCGGTCAGGTCCGCGCCGACCCGCGCGAGGGACTCGGTGAACTGCCCGAGGGTGAACGTCTTGCGGAACGCCGAGGGCACCTCCTCGAGCAGGAACGTGCGGTGCGCCGACTCGGCGGTCAGGACCAGGTCGGCGTCCTCGACCATCGCCCTGGTCACCGGCCGGCTGCGGAACGCCCTGATGGCATCGCGCGTGATGCCGCGCGTGGCCATGGCCTTGGCCATCGTCGCGTCGGCGGGCTTGTCGTCGAAGCCATGGGTGCCGGCGCTGGAGAACTCCGCTGCGCTCCCGCCGTCGGTCAGCTGCTCGGCCCGGAGCTGCATGTACGGCGACCGGCAGATGTTCGCCGTGCAGACGAACAGCACCTTCACCGGCCGCCCGTCGGCCGCACCCGGCGGCGGCGTCGCCGGCCCCGGCTGCGCGCCGGGCTCGCCGGCCTGGTCGGGGCTCTCGGACGTCGGCAGGTCGAGGTAGCCCTCGCGCCGCAGCGCGAGGATCACGTCGTCGAGGGCGTCCTCGATGGTGCGACCGGTGGTGTCGACGCGCACGTCGGCGTCCTCGGGCACCTCGTACGGCGAGGAGATGCCGGTGAACTCGGGGATCTCGCCGGCCCGCGCCTTGGCGTAGAGGCCCTTGCGGTCGCGCCTCTCGCACTCCTCCAGCGGCGTCGCGACGTGGACCAGGAAGAAGGCGCCACCGGCGTCGGCGACGTACCTGCGGACGTCCTGGCGGGTCGCGTCGAACGGCGCGATCGGGCTGCAGACGGCGAGCCCGCCGTGCCGCGCGATCTCGGCCGCCACCCAGCCGATCCGGCGGATGTTGGTCTCGCGGTCCTGCTTGGAGAAGGTCAGCCCGGCCGAGAGGTTGCGGCGTACGACGTCGCCGTCGAGGCTGGTCAGGCTGCGCGCACCCTGCTCGAGGATGCGGTCCATGAGGGCCTGGGCGAGGGTGGACTTGCCGCTGCCTGACAGGCCGGTGAAGAACAGCACCAGGCCCTGCTTGTCGCGGGGGGGCCGCTCCTGCTCGACGATGTCGGCGAGCTCGGGCAGCAGCGCGCCGGCCGGCGTGAGCGTGAGCACCGGATCTCTGTCGGCGTAGTTTCCGATCACGATCTCGCGGATCCGCGCGTCCGACCCGGGGTCGTGCGCCGCCAGCGGCACGGCGACGACGGCCGCGTCGAGTCCCTCGACCGCTCGCAGGGTCGCCCGCAGCAGTCCGACGCCCGACATCGCGGCCGTGCCGGTGCCGACGAGCGCCAGCACGACGACCGGGCCGGCCGCGCGGATCTGCGCGAGCTGCTGGTCGGTGAGCGCGTCGGTGACGGGGACGAACGTGCGCCCGGCGTACCTCTCGCGGACGACGTCGGGAGGCATGTGGAGTCGGCGGAAGGGGCCGTACTGCGCGTGGGTCAGCGCGGTGACGGTCAGGCTCAGGTCGGCGGCGCGGGTGACGCGGGCGAGAGGGAGGCCCTCGGGGTCGACCAGCTCGATGCTGCGGCCGGCGGCGAGCTCGGCGTCCGCCTCGGCCGGGAGGTCGAGGGTGACCGGGCTGCCCAGCTCGTCGTACCCCTCGATGGGGGAGAGGGCGCCGCCGGTCAGGAGCTCGAGGTCGTCGAGCTCGCGGGGACTGGGGCAGTGCTGCAGATCGGCCACGGGAGCATCCTGCCAAACAAATCCAAGTCTCTTGGATTTAGCCGTTAAGTGGGACCGACTCGTGGGACGCGTTCCGAGGGCGGTGTGAGGGGCCTCACCGTAACTCCGCTTGCAAGTGCTAGCAGGAGTTAGCAGACTAGGGGCATGGCAATCGGGAAGGTCGGCAAGACCGTCGAGACCCTCGGCGACTACCTCAAGGAGCAGCGCACCACGGCGCGCCTCTCCCTGCGGCAGCTCGCCGATCAGGCCGGCGTGTCCAACCCCTACCTGAGCCAGATCGAGCGAGGGCTTCGCAAGCCGTCCGCCGAGGTGCTCTCACAGATCGCCAAGGCGCTGCGGATCTCTGCGGAGCAGCTCTACATCCGGGCTGGGATCCTCAGCCCGGAGGACGGTGTGGGGGGTTCGGTCGAGCTCGCCATCCTTGGCGACACCGGCCTCACCGAGCGACAGAAGCAGTCGCTGCTCGATGTCTATGCGTCATTCCTGGCGCTCAACGCCGCCGACGAGTCGGACTCCCTCGAGGAGCCCGAGCTGCCGGCGACCGAAAGTGGGCAGGGCACCGACGTCCAGTCCGAGCACGATCCCAACCACGTCACAACCGAAGGGTGAATCCGAATGCCGAAGCTTGACCTCCCGAAGATCGAGTTCCGCAAGATCGACCTGCCGAAGGTCGACATCCGCGCCATCGAGGTCCCCGCTGTCGCCGAGAAGCCGATCTACGCCGGTGTCGGCGCCGTCGACCTCGCCTACGCGAGCGTCAAGGTCTACGTCACCGACGCCCAGACCAAGGCGCAGGCCCGCATCGCCGACGTCCAGAAGGTCGTCAAGGGCTTCGAGCTGCCCGAGCCGAAGTCGCTGCAGGACCGCGCCGCCGCGTCGTACGCCGGCAGCAAGACCAAGGCGCAGGCCCGCATCGCCGACCTGCAGGCCGACGCCCGCGCCCTGCCGGCCAAGGTCCAGAGCCAGGTCAAGAGCACCGTCGACGGCAACGTCGCCACCGTGACCGCGACCTACGCCGACCTCGCCAAGCGCGGTGAGGCCGTCGTCGTCAAGCTTCGCAACGGCGACGCCCCGGCCCCCGCCAAGAAGGCCGCTCCGGCCAAGAAGAGCTCGGCCGTGAAGAAGGCTCCGGCCAAGAAGGCGCCCGCGAAGAAGGCCCCGGCCAAGAAGGCGACCACCGCCAAGAAGACCACCGCGAAGAAGGCTCCGGCCAAGAAGGCCTGACCTCCGCACAGGTCCACACCACGAGGGCTCCCGGGATTCCCCGGGGGCCCTCGCGCTGTCCCCGTTAGGATTCGCGTGTGGGATACGGATCGATCGGTGCCGGGAGCCTCTTCCTGCCGACGGGCACCGGGATGCTGGTCTTCGACATCGAGGCCTGGATCAACCTGGTCGTGGTCTTCGTCCTGCTGGCGCTGAAGATCTACGCCTTCGTCACCGCGCTGGTCTACTCCTCGGAGTCCTACCTCGCCGCCGACAAGCTCAACAAGGCCACCTGGTGCATCGTCCTGGGCCTGGCCGTGGTGCTGCAGATCGTTCCCCTGCCGCTCTCGCTCATCAACCTCGCCGCCACCATCGCCGCCTGCGTCTACCTCGCCGACGTACGCCCCGCCCTCGCCGGCCTCCGCCGCTGACCCCGGCTGGCCCGCGCCCTCAGGTTGGTCGAGCCTGTCGAGAACCGTCGGGGGCGCCGAACTCGGTGTAGTTCTTGGACAACCGAGGTGGATCGGCGTAGTTCAGGTCGATGAGCGCGCTCCGCTTGGCGCGACTCCAGTTCTGAATCTGCTTCTCCCGGGCGAACGCGTGGGTACTCCTCGGCCCAGACGAGCCTCACCGGGAGACGGCGGCGCGTGTACTCGGCGCCTTGGCCGACCTGGTGCTGGTAGAGCCTCGCCTCGAGGTCGGTGGTGCTGCCGACGTAGTAGGAGCCGTCGGAGCACTCGAGCATGTAGCAGTAGCCGCGCATTGCCTCATCGTTCGTCGATGTCTCGACGCTGTCGAGCGGCAGTTGGCGCGCTGTGGATAACGCCCTGCGCCCAGGCGCGAGCTTGACCCTAGGTCGGTCGAGCTTGTCGAGACCTCTGCGGTCTCGACAGGCTCGACCAGCTGGTGGTCTCGACGGGCTCGACCAACCTAGAGCCGGAGGTACGCCGCGAGCGCCTCGTCGGCGTCGGCGGGGGTGAAGCCGGTGGCGGCGAGCTTGTCCAGGTTCAGCGTGCTGAAGAGGGGGCGGGGGGAGAGCGCCTTGCCGGCGGCGTACTCCTCGGTCGTCGTGGTGGTGACGTCGTCCGGGGAGCGGCCGGACAGCTCGAAGACCCGCTTCGCGTACGCCGCCCACGAGCGCGGCTCGCCGCCGTTGGTGACGTTGTAGACGCCGTACGGCGCGGCGGAGTCGAGCAGGTGCCGGGTGGCGCGGGCGAGCTCGGAGGTGAAGGTGAGCCGGCCGACCTGGTCGTGGACGACGGCTGGGGAGATGCCGTCGGCCGCGAGCCGCTGCATGGTCCGCACGAAGTTGTTGCCCTCGCCGATGACCCAGGAGGTGCGCAGGACGTAGTGGCGAGGCGTGGTGGCGACGCCGAGGTCGCCGGCCGCCTTGGTCTGGCCGTAGACGCCGAGCGGTGCCATCGCCTCGTCCTCACGGTGACCGCCGGGCACCTCCTGGCCGTCGAAGACGTAGTCGGTGGAGTAGTGCACCAACGTCAGGTTGTGCTCGGTCGCGATCCGGGCGAGGGCCGTCGGCGCGGCCGCGTTCGCCGCCCAGGCGGTGGCGCGGCCCTCGCCCTCGGCCTTGTCGACCGCGGTGTACGCCGCCGCGTTGAGCACGACGCCGTAGTCGCGCCACGACCAGGCGGCCAGCGCGTCCGGGTCGGTCAGGTCCAGCTCGCGCTGACCTGGGCTTGTCGAGGGGCCGAGGTCGACCAGGTCGGCGTCGGGGTAGAGGCGGGCGAGCGCCTGCCCGAGCTGGCCGCGGCAGCCGGTGATCAGCGTCTTGCGCGGCTCCATCGGTACGACGGCGTCCAGTCGCGGGTTGGCGCGGTCCTTGTCGGAGATCTCGACCTCGGCGGAGTCCAGCGGGATCGGCCACGGGATGGCGACCGTCGGGTCGGCGAGGTCGAGCGCGGGATAGGCGTGGCCCGGCACGTAGTGGTCGTTGACCAGGTAGGAGTAGACCGTGCCGTCCTCGAGCGCCTGGTATGAGTTGCCGACACCGCGGGGCACGAACACCGCGACGCCCTCGTCGACCTCCACGGAGTACGTCGTACCGAAGGTGTCGCCGGCGCGCATGTCGACCCAGGCCGCGAAGACCCGCCCGGTCGCCACCGAGACGAGCTTGTCCCAGGGCTCGGTGTGGACGCCCCGGGTCGCGCCGCGGCGGGCGTTGAGGCTCATGTTGTTCTGCACCGGACCGAAGTCGGGCAGTCCGAGCGCGACCATCCGCGCGCGCTGCCAGTTCTCCTTGAACCAGCCGCGCGCGTCGCGGTGGACGGGCAGCCGGAGGACGAGCAGGCCCGGGATCGGGGTGGTCTCGACGGTCAGGTCCACTACTGGCCCTTCTGTGCGTACTTCGCCTCGGTCGCGGCCTTCGCGGGCCGCCACCAGTCCTGGTGCTGCTGGTACCACTCGATGGTCTGCGTCAGCCCCGCGTCGAAGTCGGCGTAGCGGGGCTGCCAGTCGAGCTCGTGGCGCAGCTTGCCCGACTCGATGGCGTAGCGGCGGTCGTGGCCGGCCCGGTCGGTCACCCACTCGATGTCGTCCTCGGGGCGCCCGAAGTGGCGCAGGATCGCACGGACGACGTCCACGTTGGACCGCTCGCCGTCGGCCCCGATCAGGTAGGTCTCGCCGATCCGTCCGCGCTCGAGGATCGCCAGCACGGCGGAGGAGTGGTCCTCGGTGTGGATCCAGTCGCGGACGTTCAGCCCGTCGCCGTACACGCGCGGCCGGCGGCCGTCGATCACCTCGGTGATCTGGCGCGGGATGAACTTCTCGACGTGCTGCCAGGGGCCGTAGTTGTTGGAGCAGTTCGAGATCGTCGCGCGTACGCCGAAGGACCGGACCCATGCACGGACGAGGTGGTCCGAGCCCGCCTTGCTCGCGCTGTACGGCGACGACGGCTGGTACGGCGTGTCCTCGGTGAAGCGCTTCGGGTCGTTGAGGTCGAGGTCGCCGTACACCTCGTCGGTGGAGACGTGGTGGAAGCGGACGTCGTGGCGGCGGACCGCCTCGAGGAGGGTGAACGTTCCGACCAGGTTCGTGCGGATGAACGGCGCCGGGTCGGCGAGCGAGTTGTCGTTGTGCGACTCGGCGGCGTAGTGGACGACGGCGTCGGCCTCGGCCGCCAGCGGCTCGACCACGGCCTCGTCGGCGATGTCGCCCTCGACCAGCCGCACGCGGTCGGTGGGAAGTCCCGCGATCGAGTCGCGGCTGGCCGCGTACGTCATCTTGTCGAGCACGACGACCTCGGCGTCCGTGCGGTCGACGAGGTGGTGGACGAAGTTGGAGCCGATGAACCCGGCGCCGCCTGTGACCAGAATGCGTTCCACGTGCGGCATCCTAGGGACCATGCGCGGCATCATCCTGGCGGGAGGCACCGGCAGCCGGTTGCACCCGATCACCCACGCGATCAGCAAGCAGCTGATGCCGGTCTACGACAAGCCGATGGTCTACTACCCGCTGTCGACCCTCATGCTGGCCGGGATCCGCGAGGTTCTGGTCATCACGACCCCCGCGGACGCCGACCAGTTCCACCGCCTGCTCGGCGACGGCTCACAGCTCGGCGTCTCGATCTCCTACGCGGTGCAGCCCTCGCCGGACGGGCTCGCGCAGGCGTTCCTGATCGGCGAGGAGCACCTCGACGGCGGCGGTGCCGGCCTGGTGCTCGGCGACAACGTCTTCTACGGCGCCGGCCTCGGCACCCGGCTGCGCCGCTTCGAGGAGCTCGACGGCGCTGCGGTCTTCGGCTATCGCGTGGCCGACCCGTCGGCGTACGGCGTGGTGGAGTTCGACGACGAGGGGCGCGCGCTCTCGCTGGAGGAGAAGCCCGACCGGCCGCGGTCGTCGTACGCCGTGCCGGGGCTGTACTTCTACGGCGACGACGTCGTGGAGAAGTCCCGCACGCTGAAGCCGTCCGACCGCGGCGAGCTGGAGATCACCGACCTCAACCGGCTCTACCTCGAGGAGGGTCGTCTGCAGGTCGAGGTCCTGCCGCGGGGCTCGGCGTGGCTGGACACCGGCACCTTCGACGACCTCAACGACGCCAGCAACTTCGTGCGGGCCCTGGAGAAGCGGCAGGGCATGAAGGTCGGCGCGCCCGAGGAGGTCGCCTGGCGGATGGGGTTCATCGACGACGACCGTCTCGCCGAGCTGGCCCGTCCTCTGGTGAAGTCCGGCTACGGCCGCTACCTCCTCGACCTGCTGGACGACTGACGCCACTAGGGTCGGGGCCATGAAGGTCCTCGTCACCGGCGGTGCCGGCTACATCGGCTCGGTCACCTGCAAGGCGCTCGAGCAGGCCGGGCACGTGCCGGTCGTGCTGGACAGCCTGCTCAGCGGACCGCGGGTCTTCGTCGGCGACCGGATCTTCTACGAGGGCGACATCGCCGACCGGGGGCTGCTGCGCCGGGTCTTCGAGGAGCACCCGGACATCGAGGCGACCATCCACATGGCCGCGCGGATCGTGGTGCCGGAGTCGGTCGAGCTGCCGTACGAGTACTACCGCGACAACGTCGCGAAGTCGCTGGAGCTCTTCGACGAGCTCGTCGCGCTCGGCCGGACGAGGCTGATCTTCTCCTCGACGGCCTCGCTCTACGCGCTCAGCCCGCGCTTCGAGGTCCGCGAGGGGGACCCGCTGGCGCCGATGTCGCCGTACGCGCGGACGAAGCGGATGATGGAGCAGGTCATCGAGGACATCTCGGCCGCGACCCCGCTGCGCGCGATCATCCTGCGCTACTTCAACCCGATCGGGTCCGACCCCGACCTGGAGACCGGCTACCACCTGCGCGACGCCACCCACGTCGTACCCCTGATGGCGCAGGCGGCGCTCGGGCTGCGTGACCGCTTCACGCTCACCGGCACCGACCTGCCGACCCGCGACGGCACCGGCATCCGCGACTACATCCACGTGTGGGACCTCGCGCGGGCCCACGTCGCCGCCGTCGAGAGGTTCGACGAGGCGATCGAGCGCACGGGCGAGACCGCGACGTACCTCAACGTCGGCGGGGGCGACGGTGTGACGGTGCGCGAGCTCCTCGCGGCCGTCGAGCGTGTCGTCGGCAAGGACGTCCCGGTCGTCGAGGCGCCGTCGCGTCCCGGCGACGCCGTCGGTGCCTTCGCCAACGCCGACCGCGCCCGCGACCTGCTCGGCTGGACCACCGAGCTCAGCCTCGACGAGGCGATCCGCTCCGCCCTCGCCTGGGGCGAGAAGCGCCGCGCGATCCTCGGCTACGACTGAGCCGGCCGTGGCCCGAGCCCTCATGGACAAGGACGTCCCGGCGCTGCTGCGCGCCGTGATCGTGGTGGTGGCGGTCCTCGTGGTCGCCGCCGTCGTCGGCTGGATCGCCCTCGCCAACGGCTGGTACGGCGGCCAGGCCGGCTCCGTGAGCCAGGGACTCCCCGGCCAGGATCCGGGCAGCCCGATGCCGCCGTCGACCGTGCGGTCGACCGCGCCGGCGCCCGCGACCGGCCGGGTGAGCGCGAGCCCGTCCCGGCACGCGGGCCACGCGCGAAGGGCGCCGCTGACCGGCAAGGTGGTCGTGATCGACCCCGGCCACCAGCTCGGCAACCACGACCACCTCGCCGAGATCGACCGGCTCGTGGACGCCGGCGGCATCCGCAAGCCGTGCAACACCACCGGGACCGCGACGAGCTCCGGCTACCCGGAGGCGACGTTCAACTGGGACGTCGCCCAGGACCTGCGCGCCCTGCTGCGCAGGCAGGGCGCGCTCGTGCGGCTGACCCGACACAGCAACAGCGATTCCGCGTGGGGCCCGTGCGTCGACGCACGCGGCAGGTTCGGCAACCCGGGCCAGCCGGGTCCGACCGCCGACGTCAAGCTCAGCATCCACGCCGACGGCTCGCTGTCGACCGGCGCGCACGGCTTCGACGTCATCGCGCCGGGCGCGATCCCCGGCTACACCACCGGGATCGCCGGGCCCTCGCTCGACCTCGCCAGGACGGTGCGCAACCGGATGGTCGCCTCGGGGTTCGCCACGTCGACGTACACCGGCGTGCGCGGGATCGACGTACGCCGCGACCTCGGCACCCTCAACCTCTCCAAGCGGCCGGTCGCGATGATCGAGTGCGGCAACATGCGCGACCCCGGTGACGCGGCGCTGCTCACCTCGTCGCGCGGACAGCGACGGATCGCGCGTGCCCTCGCGGATGCGCTGGAGCGCTACCTGACCCGCTGACCGGTGACGTCAGTGGCCCGCTGCGGCGTGGCGTCCGGCCATCTCCTCGGCGGCTGCCTGCTTGCGCATCCTCCTGCTCAGGCGCGGCCGGTGGAGCGAGTGGCGCTCGATGTGGGGACAGCGCGTGCCGTGCTTCAGGTGGCAGCGGACGCTGCGACGCAGTCTGCGGAGGCCGGTCATGGGGAGAGCTCCCAGTTGGCAGGGGTTCGGGGGACCCCGAGATGACTCCAGCGTAACCAGCGATCGTGAGCGTGTCGCGGGTTCGGCGATACCGGTGGCACCCGGGCCGTGGTCGCGGCGTACGGGACGGCCGGACGCCCTCCAGTAGCCTGCACCCCGTGTCTGAGCTCCGCCGTCTGGGCGACCCGTCCTCCCCGATCACGGACGACGGGCTGACGGCCGCCTACCCGTGGCCGGACTCGGGCCGCTGGGTGCGCGCGATGATGGTGACGACGCTCGACGGAGCCGCGGCAGGCGCCGACGGGCTGAGCGGGTCGGTGTCGTCGGACGCCGACATGCGCGTCTTCGGGTCGGTACGCCGCTTCGCCGACGCCGTGCTCGTGGGCGCCCAGACCATGCGCGCCGAGCGCTACACCCCGATGCGGACGCAGCCCGCGCGGGCCGAGGCGCGCGCCGCCAACGGCCAGTCCGCCGCGCCGGTCATCGTCGTGGTGAGCCGGTCGCTGGACCTGCCGTGGGACCTGCCGGTCTGGAGCGAGTCGACCCACCGCCCGGTCGTCGTGACCGGCACCGACGCCGATCCCGACCGCCTGCGCGAGGCTCGTGAGCACGCCGACGTCGTGGCGCTGCCCGAGGTCTCACCCGCCGCGATCCTGGATGCGGTCGTCGACCGTGGTCTGCGCCGGATCGTGTGCGAGGGCGGGCCCCGCCTCCTGGCAGAGCTGACCGCCGCGGGTCTGGTCGACGAGCTCGACATCACCATCGCGCCACTGATGGCCGGAACCTCGGAGACGCCGGTGACGCCGGTGCTCGAGGAGGCCGCGAGGTTCGAGCCGGTCCACGTGCTCGAGGGCGACGGCTTCCTGATGACCCGCTACGTCAGGGCGGTCCGGTGATCTCCCTCGCCGGGCTGGCCCGGCTGGTCGAGGCCCACCGCGACGATCTCGACGTCGAGGTCGCGCCGTTCGCGATCGGCGGGCGCAGCTTCGACACCGACCGCGAGCCGGTGCTGATGGGTGTGGTGAACCTGTCGCGGGACTCCGCCTATCGCGAGTCGGTCGCGGTCTCGCTCGAGTCGGCGGTGCGCAAGGCGCGCGTGCAGGTGGCTCAAGGAGCGCACGTCATCGACGTCGGCGCGGAGTCAAGCGACGCCGCCGCCCGCGCGGTCTCGCCGGAGGAGCAGGCACGGAGCGTCGCACCGGTGATCGAGCGGATCACCGAGGCCGGCATCGCCACCTCCATCGAGGGGTACGACGTCGCCGTCGTCCGCGCGGGCCTCGCGGCCGGCGCCTCGGTCGTCAACCTGACCGGGTCCGACGTGGACGACGCGATGTTCGAGCTGGCCGCCGAGCACGACGCCTCTGTGGTCCTCTGCCACGTGCTCGGTCGCCACGCGCGCGCCCTCGACGACACCGAGGTGGACACCGATCCCGTCCCGCGCATGCTGGAGGCGTTCGGACGCCGGATCGACCGGGCCCGCGAGCACGGTGTCGGCAGCCTCGCGATCGACCCCGGCATCGGGTTCGGCTACCGCCTCGATCCCGCCGAGCGCGCGCAGTACCAGGCGGCGGCGCTGGTCAACACGTTCCGGCTGCGCCGCCTCGGCGTACCCGTCTGTCACGCGCTGCCGCACGCCTTCGACATCTTCGAGGACCAGTTCCGCAGCGCCGAGGGGTTCTTCGCGGTGCTGGCGCACCTCGGCAGCACCGGCATCTACCGGGTCCACGAGGTGCCGCTCGTCCGGTCCGTCCTCGACGCCCTCGCCGCCTTCGACCTGGACGGTACGCCGCCCGCCGGCTGAGCCGGTCGAGCCACCGCGGCCGGTCGCGGTGGGGGCTGGAACAATGCGGTACGTGACCGACCTGCAGATCGACCGCGACCGGCCCGGCGTCGTCGAGGTGACCTTCAACCGTCCCGAGCGCCGCAACGCCTTCACCAAGACGATGTACGGCCGGATGCGCGAGCTGTGGCAGGAGCTGGCCACCGACCAGGACGTGCGGGTGGTCGTGCTGCGCGGCGAGGGCGGCAAGGCCTTCGCGGCGGGCAACGAGATCTCGGACTTCCTCGAGGCCGACGCGGTCGAGTACGAGACCTGGATCCGCGAGATGCTCGACGGACTCTTCGCGCTGCCACAGGTGACCATCGCCGCGGTCGACGGCGTCTGCGTCGGTGGCGGTCTCGCCGTGGCGACCAGCTGCGACCTGCGCATCGCGACGGCGACGTCCCGCTTCGGCTACCCGATCGCGCGGACCCTCGGCAACGCGCTCTCCTCGCCGGTCCTCTACCGCTGCGCGGAGGTCTTCGGCGAGTCGCTGACCCGCGAGATGCTGCTCGCCTCGCGCCTGGTGAGCGCCGACCGGGCCTGCTCCGCCGGCGCGATCCTCGCCTGCGTTGCCGACCGGGCCGCGCTCGACGCCGAGGTGGACGCCCTCGTCGAGGGAGTCCTCCTGGCGTCGCCGGTCACGCTCCGCACCACCAAGCACCAGCTCGCGGCCCGCGCGGCGCTGACCGAGCACGCCCCTGCCGAGGAGGTGGCCCTACTCCGCGAGGTGTACGGCGGCCCCGACTTCGCCGAGGGCGTCCGGGCGTTCCTGGCCAAGGAGAAGCCCGCCTTCAAGGGCTGACGGGCACGGGCACGACAAGTTCGGTCGCTGGCGCCCGAATTCAGGCCGCTCGGCGGCGAACTTGTCGTCGTGGTGGCCCGGTCGGCCACCAGACCAGTACCTCTTCGATGATCGCGCGCACGTGCTCGGGGCGGAGCATGATGTCCTCCCAGCAGAAGCGCAGCACCAGATAGCCCTGCCGGACGAAGTCGGTGTAGCGGCGGACGTCTCGCCGATAGCTCTCGCGAGTCCCGTGGAACTCCATCGACTCCGCCTCGATGACGAGACGGCGGCCCTCGTCGACCAGGTCGGCTCGCCCGGTGGTGCCCACCCACACCTGCGGTCGGACGTCCAGCCCCGGGATGTCGAGGCAGATCGCGCGCAACACCGACTCCATCGGGTTGGCGGCCCTCCGACTGGCCTCCGCGACCACGCCCATGGCGCGCCGGCGGCCCGTGCGGGGCGACATCTCGGCCGCCTCGGCCAGCTCACGCGGTCCGACGTCGCCGGAGCGGAGCGCGGAGTCGGCGATCGCGAGCGCCTCGTCGAAGGGGAGGAGACGGGCGCAGTCGATCACCGTCCGTGCCGGCGAGGTGACCCGCTTGGCCCGCTCGGAGTCGGTCAGGTCGCCCCACCGGACGCTGACCCCCGTCCGCCTTGTCGCATCCACGGCCCGGCCGCGCGGCACCCACACCGTCGGCTGTGCTGGAACCTGCTTGACCTTCCAGCCGTGCTCCAGCGCCGCGCTCACCACCCCGAGCGCTCCGTGCAGACGCGCGGCTGCGAATCGGTCGCCGGCGATCTCCGGAAGCGTGTAGACGTCGGTCGCCCGACGTAGGACGAGGCCCGCCCGCGCGGCCCGGCGCAGCTGCCGGCGGGGCACCGCGTCGAGCAGCTCGGCGTGCGTCGCGACGCCGCCGAGCCGGCTCAGCGCGATGACCGCATTCATGTCCGGCAGGGTGCCGCATCCTGGCGCGGCGTGCGTCGGTCATCCACAGGGTGCCGCATCCTGGCGCGGCGTGCGTCGGTCATCCACAGGCCACGAGAACGACAGGTTGGGGATGTCAGCATCCCTGATGGCGCCGTCGGACCGAGCTTGTCGTTCTCGTGGTCAGGCGGACTCGCGCGGCACGACGGTGGCGGGGAAGATCACCCGGATGGCCCGCGGCGCCCGGTCGTCGTCGAGCTGCTCGAGGAGCATGCGCGTGGCCTGGTCGGCCATGTCGGCGATCGGGTTGCGCACCGTCGTGAGGCGCGGGGTGGTCCGCTCGGCGACGCCGAGGTCGTCGTACCCGACCACGGCGACGTCATCGGGCACCCGTCGGCCGGACGCGGACAGCGCGCGCAGCGCGCCCGCGGCCATCAGGTCGGAGGCCACGACGAGCCCGTCGAGGTCGGGGTGGCGCTCGACCAGCTGGGCGCACGCGAGCTCGCCCCCGGACTCGGTGAAGTCGGCCTGCTCGACGATGTCGTCGCGCAGGCCGGTGTCGCGCATGGCGTCGTGCCAGCCGGACAGCCGGTCGAGACCGGCGGCCATGTCGCTGGGTCCGGCGATGGTGCCGATGCGTCGGCAGCCACGGCTGATCAGCAGCTCGGTGGCCGCCCGTCCGCCGGCGAGGTTGTCGGTGTCGACGTACGCCACGCGGTCGGCGCTGCTCCAGGGCCGGCCGATGAACGAGCTCGGCAGGTTCAGCGCCGCCAGGTGGTCGGCCAGCCGGTCGTTGCGGTGGTGGGACACCACGATCGCGCCGTCGATGTGCCGCCGGCGCAGGTAGCGCAGCATCCGCCGCTCCTCGTCGCCGGGCCGCGCCAGCAGCAGCACGAGCTGGAGGTCGCGCGCGGCCAGCACGCGGTTGACGCTGCGCAGCGTGTGCACGAAGAACGGATCGGTGAAGACCCGCTCATCGGGCTCGGGGACGACCAGCGCGATCGAGTCGGTACGCCGGGTCACCAGGCTGCGCGCCGCCGGGTTGGGCGTGTATCCGAGCGACTCGACGGCCGACTCGACCGCCTTGCGTGCGGTCGCGGAGACGCGGTCGGCGCCGTTGATCGCCCGTGATGCCGTCGCCCGCGACACTCCGGCCAGCCGCGCCACCTCGTCGAGCGTCGGGGCCTGCCCGGGTCCGGACGCGTCGCGGTCGGGGTGCGGCTGGCTCACGTGTCGCACGTTAGCGCTCCGACAAGACGCCGGTGGCCGCGACGCGGCTGAACAGCTGCGCGCTGGACTTCGGGATGCGCTCCTGGGTCTCGTAGTCGACGTGGACGATGCCGAACCGCTGGCTGTAGCCGTAGGCCCACTCGTAGTTGTCCATCAGCGACCACGCGAAGTAGCCGCGGACGTCCACGCCCTGGGCCATCGCGTCGCGGGTCGCCCGCAGGTGCTCGGCGAAGAACGAGGCCCGCTCCGGGTCGTCGACGGTGCCGTCCACGACGGTGTCGGGGTAGGCCGCACCGTTCTCGGTGATGTAGATCGGCGGCACCCCGTAGTCGTCGCGCAGCCGCAGCAGCAGCCGGGTCAGGCCGTCGGGCTCGATCTCCCAGTCCTGACCGGTGGTCGGCAGGCCGCGGCGCGGGAAGGTGATGTCCTGCCCGCCCGGGTACGGCGAGACGGTCGGCCGCTCGGGCTGCGGCGTCGCCGAGCCGAGCAGCTGGTCGGCCGGGTGGGGTCGCCCGGAGGCGCCGTCGCCGTGGTAGTAGTTCACGCCCAGCACGTCGATCGGGGTGCTGATCACCCCGAGGTCGCCGTCCCGCACGACCTCGTGCCACGGGCGGCCGTTCCACTGGTGGTGGTCGCGGTCGGTGAGCAGCGCCTCGTCGTACTTGCCGCGGAAGATGGGGTCGAGGAAGACCCGGTTGAAGCCCAGGTCGACCCGCTCGGCGGCGTCGACGTCGGCGGGCTCGCTCGCGTCGAACGGCTCGGCGACGGTCAGGTTCAGCGTGATGCCGAGCCGGTCGTCGGCGTTGCCGCGGCGACGCAGCTCGTCGATGGTGCGACCGTGCGCGAGCATCAGGTGGTGGGCCGCGACCAGGCCTGCCGCACCCTCCTGACGGCCGGGGGCGTGCTGCCCGCCGGTGTACCCGAGGAAGGCCGAGCACCACGGCTCGTTCATCGTGGTCCAGCTGCGCACGCGGTCGCCCAGTGCGTCGTACGTCGTGAGGGCGTACTCGACGAACCGGTCGGTCGTGTCGCGGTTGAGCCAGCCGCCGGCGTCCTCCAGCCTCTGCGGGAGGTCCCAGTGGTAGAGCGTGACCCACGGCAGGATCCCCGCGCCGAGCAGCTCGTCGACGAGCCGGTCGTAGAACGCGATCCCGGCCCGGTTGGGGTTGCGGGCGTCCGGCCGCACCCGCGGCCACGCGATGGAGAAGCGGTAGGCGCCGAAGCCGAGCTGCTTCATCAGCGCCACGTCCTCGGGCATGCGGTGGTAATGGTCGCAGGCGACGTCCCCGTTGTCGCCGCCGAGGATCGCCCCCGGCACGCGGCTGAAGGTGTCCCAGATGGACGGCGATCGGCCGTCCTCCCCGGTGGCGCCCTCGATCTGGTACGCCGCGGTGGCGGCGCCCCACAGAAAGGACTCGGGGAAGTCCCGGTCGGTGGGCAGGTGGTCGGTGGTGCGGGAGGTCATCCCTTCACGGCTCCTTGCATGATTCCGGTGACGAGGTTGCGTCCGGCGGCGACGAACAGCAGCAGCAGCGGGATGGTCGCCATTGCCGTTCCGCACAGGACGAGGGCGTAGTCGGTGGCCTGGCCCTGGCCGGTGAGCTTGAGCTGGTCGAGCGCGATCTGCACGGTCTGCTTGTTCTGCAGCGCGACCAGGGGCCACATGTAGTCGGTCCACACCTGCATGAAGGTGAACAGGAACAGGATGGACATCGCGGGTCGCGCGGCCGGGACGGCGACGATCCAGAAGGTGCGCAGCATCGTGCAGCCGTCCATGCGCGCGGCCTCGATCAGCTCGTCCGGTACGGCGTCCACGAGGTACTGCCTCATGAAGAACACCCCGAACGCGGTGACCAGGGTCGGCAGCGCCACCGCGACCAGCGTGTCGAGCAGGTGGTAGTCGCGCATCAGCACGAACAGGGGCACGACCGCGAGCTGGGTCGGCACCGTCATCGTCATCACCACGAAGGCCATCAGGGCGTTCGAGCCGCGGAACTTCAGCTTCGCGAAGGCGTAGCCGGCGAGCGTGGAGAAGAACACGACCGAGATGCCGCAGGCCGTCGAGACGATGATGCTGTTGATCAGCGCGTGCCAGAACGGCACCGTGTCCAGCACCCTGCGGGCGTTCTCGAGGAAGTGCCCACCCGGCCAGAACGGCGGCGGGTAGCTGTCCGCCTGGTCCTTGGTGTGCGATCCGATGACGAACGACCAGTACAGCGGCAGGGCCGAGCCGATCACGAAGGCGCCGAGCAGGCCGTAGACGAGGAATCCGGGGCGGCGGTTCATGCGGCGGACCTTCGGGTCAGGAATCGGGTGATGCCGAAGTTGAGCAGCGCGATGGCCACGATGATCATGAACAGCAGCCAGGCGGCGGCCGAGGCCCGGCCGTACATCTGCTCCTTGATGCCGCGCACGTAGATGTAGAGCGTCGTGGTCATGTACTCGTGGTTCGCGCCACCCTCACGGGCGACCGTGTCGTCGAAGAGACGCGGCTCGGTGAAGATCTGCAGACCACCGATGGTGCTGGTGATGATGATGAAGATCATCGTCGGGCGGATCATCGGCAGGGTCACCGAGAAGAACTGCCGCACGCGGCCGGCGCCGTCGATGGCCGCCGACTCGTAGAGGTCGCGAGGCACCGCCTGCATGGCCGCCAGGAAGATCAGCGTGTTGTAGCCGGTCCACCTCCAGTTGACCATGCCGGAGATCGCCAGCTGGGAGGCCCAGCGGTTGCTGTGCCACGGCACCGGATGGATGAAGTGCAGGCCGTGGGCGTTCAGCGAGGCGAGGCACTGGTTGATCAGGCCGGACTGGTCGGCGAACAGGCTGCCGAAGATCAGCACGACGGCGGTCGGCGCGACCACGAACGGCAGCAGGACGCTCATCCGCCAGAAGGTGCGGAAGCGCAGCCGGGTGTCGAGAAGGGCCGCGACGGCGACCGCGATGACCACCTGCGGGACCGAGGACATCAAGAAGATGGTGAAGGTGTTCACCAGCGACTTGAGGAAGATCGGGTCGGTCAGGACGAACCTGTAGTTGTCCAGGCCGAGGAAGCCGCCCCGGTGGTAGGCCCAGCGGTCCCAGCCGAAGAGCGACAGGAAGCCGGTGTAGACCAGCGGGTAGAGGCCGACGATCAGGAACAGGATGAAGAACGGCGAGACGTAGAGGTACGGCGACAGCTTGATGTCCCAACGGGACCGGCGCTGGCGGCGTACGAGCCGAGCACGCTCTCTGGCGGGGTCGGCGGCCGCCGGGGGCACCGCGGTAGCGGTGCCCCCGACAGCCGTCTTGGTGTGGTCACTCATGGGGAGGGGATCACCCTTGGAGTGCCTTGACGTCGGACAGGAAGGTGCTCCACGACGCCGACGCGCTGGTGCCGGTGTCGACGCGGTTGAGCGCGTTCTGGAAGGCCTGGAGGATGTCCGAGTACTGCGGGCCGTGGTAGGGCTGCATCTTGATGGCCTTGGCGCGGTCGGAGTAGATCTTGCCGGCCGGGGCGTCGTTGAAGTACGAGTCCTTGTTGGCCAGCAGGGTCGGGTTGGTGTAGGCGCCGACCTGCGACGGGAAGTTGCCGACGGTCTCGAAGACGCGAGCGGTCTGGGCCGGGTCGGTGATCCAGGTGATGAACTGCTCGGCGGCCTTCTGGTGCGGCGACATCTTCGGGATCATCAGGTAGGAACCGCCCCAGTTGCCGGCTCCGCCGGGGAAGGCGTCGGCGATGTCCCAGCTGGAGTTGGACGGCTCCGGGTCACCGGTGTTGGTCTTGATGTTGGCGCGCATCCAGCCCGGGCACGGCACGGTCGCGACGGTGCCGTTCTTGAAGTCGTTGGTCCAGTCCGCGCCCCACTGGGGGACCTTGGTGGAGAGGTCCTCGTGGGAGACGACGGTGTTGTAGACGTTCTTGAGCTGCGGGTTGGTGACGTCGACCTTGTTGTTCTCGGTGCCGAACGGGTAGCGGACCTGGTTCAGCATCGCCTGCGCGATCGAGCCGGAGGCGTCGTACCAGGCGGCGTTCGGGATCTTCTTGTGGAACTTCTCGCCGAGCTTGAAGTAGGCGTCCCACGTGGTCATCAGCTTGGCGACCGCGTTGCGGTCGGTCGGGAGGCCGGCCTTCTTGAAGAGGGCGGCGTTGTAGCAGATCGCCTCGGGGCCGGTGTCGGTCGCGTAGCCGATCAGCTGACCGTTCGAGGTCGTGGCGTCGTCGGACATGTACTTGAGCCAGCGGCCCTTGACCGCGGGCTGGTCGAGGTTGACCCAGGGCTGGGGGTGCGTCCGCAGCGCGGGCTCGTAGTCACCCTCGACGGCGACGACGTCCGGCAGGCCGGAGCCGGCCTGCAGGTCGGTGTTGATCTCGGCCTTCCAGTCGTCCCACTGGGAGACCTTCTTCTGGGTGACCTGGAGGCTCGGGTCGTTGGCGTGGTCCTTGTTCCACTCCTTGATCAGCGCGTCGTAGCCGAACTCACCGAAGGTGGTGATGGTGATGCCCTTCGACGAGGTGCTGCCGCCGCTTCCGCAGGCCGCCGTCATGCCCAGCACGAGGGCAGCGGCGGCGCTCAGGGCGAGCGCGCGGGAGAGGCGCCGGCCTCGGCCGGTGGCCGAGGATCCGGAGAGGGACCTGATGGGATTGCGTTGCACGGGGACACTCCTGACTGCCATGTGCATCGGGTGGTTCGTGTCTGGATGCGTCCCCATTGTGAGAGCGCTTCCACAACTATTGACGCGCACACCATGACATGGGTCACACTGTTCGTCAACAACTCCCGTGGACGACCCGCGAACAAGCGGAGTGACTCGGTCGCCAGGTGTGGAAGCGCTTCCAATGGAGAACGTTTTCCATTCTGGCGTACTATGAGCGCCGTCACAGACCTCAGGAAGGATCCTCATGGCCCAGGTGTGCTTCGAAAAGGCCTCGCACCTCTACCCGGGAGCCAAGCAGGCTGCAGTCGACTCCCTGGACCTCACGATCGGCGACGGCGAGTTCATGGTGCTCGTCGGACCGTCCGGCTGCGGCAAGTCGACGTCGCTGCGGATGCTCGCCGGCCTGGAGGAGGTGACGTCCGGCGCGATCAAGATCGATGACACCGACGTCACCCAGGTCGCCCCCAAGGACCGCGACATCGCGATGGTCTTCCAGAACTACGCGCTCTACCCGCACCTCACGGTCGCGGAGAACATGGAGTTCGCGCTCAAGATCGCCAAGGTGTCCAAGTCCGAGCGTCGTGAGCGCGTCGCCGAGGCGGCCCGGCTGCTGGACCTCGAGCAGATGCTCAACCGCAAGCCCAAGGCGCTCTCCGGCGGTCAGCGCCAGCGCGTGGCGATGGGCCGCGCGATCGTGCGCCAGCCTCGCGTCTTCTTGATGGACGAGCCGCTGTCGAACCTCGACGCCAAGCTGCGCGTCTCTACCCGCACCCAGATCGCCGCGCTCCAGCGCCGCCTCGGCGTCACCACCGTCTACGTCACCCACGACCAGGTCGAGGCGATGACGATGGGCGACCGCGTCGCGGTCATGAAGGATGGCGTGCTGCAGCAGGTCGACACCCCGCTGGCGCTCTACGACCGGCCCGCCAACGCCTTCGTCGCCGGCTTCATCGGCTCGCCGGCGATGAACCTGCTCTCCGCCAAGACCAGCGGCGACGGCGTCGCCTCGGTCGACGGCCACGACATCCCGATCCCGCGCGCCGCGGCCGCCGCCTCCGGTGGCTCGCTGACCCTGGGAATCCGCCCCGAGGGCTGGCGTCCGGCCGCCGAGGGCGAGACCGGCTACCCGGTCACCGTCCAGGTAGTCGAGGACCTCGGTGCCGACGCGTTCGTGTACGCCACCCCCGCCTCGGTCGACCCGGGTCTGTCCGGCGGCGTGATCCCGCAGGTCGTCGTACGCGTCGACGGGCGGGTGCGGCTCGAGCCCGGCCAGAAGATCGACCTCGTGGTCGACCCGAAGGGTGTGCACGTCTTCGACGGCGAGTCCGGCCTCCGCCTCGGCGACTGAGCCGCGGCGCCGACCCGGCGTGGCAAGCGCCTCATCTCGATGAGATGAGGCGCTTTTCGCTCCGCTGACGTGTGGATCGCTACTTGTTGGCCTTGCGGGCTCGACTCGCCGCCTGCCCTCGCTCCGCTCGGGCGGCTGCTTCGCCTTACGCGCTCGGCTCGCAGCCTGCCCTCGCTCCGCTCGGGCGGCTGCTTCGCCTCGCAGAAGGCGAACAAGCAGACCTCTCCGCTCGTTCCTCGCTCCGAGGCCTACTTGTTCGCCTTACGCGCTCGGCTCGCAGCCTTCGCGCGCGTGTTGGCGTCGAGGTCGACCTTGCGGATGCGGACGGTCTCCGGGGTGATCTCGACGCACTCGTCCTCGCGGCAGAACTCCAGGCACTGCTCCAGCGACAGCTTCTTCGGCGGGATCAGCTTCTCGAAGTTGTCGGAGGTGGCGGACCGGATGTTGGTCTGCTGCTTCTCCTTGGTGATGTTGACGTCCATGTCGTCGGCGCGCGAGTTCTCGCCGACGACCATGCCCTCATAGACCTCGGTCGTGGGCTCGACGAAGAGCGTGCCGCGCTCCTGCAGGGAGGTCATGGCGTACGCCGTGGCGGCACCCGCGCGGTCCGCGACCAGCGAGCCGGACTGGCGGGACCGGATCTCGCCGGCCCAGGGGAAGTAGCCCTCGGAGATCGAGTGGGCGATGCCGGTGCCTCGGGTCTCGGTGAGGAAGTCGGTGCGGAAGCCGATCAGGCCGCGGGCCGGGACGACGAACTCCATGCGCACCCAGCCGGTGCCATGGTTGGTCATGCCCTCCATGCGGCCCTTGCGGTTGGCGAGCAGCTCGGTGATGGTGCCGAGGAACTCCTCGGGCGCGTCGATGGTCAGGCGCTCGAACGGCTCGTGCAGCTTGCCGTCGACCTCCTTGGTGACGACCTGCGGCTTGCCGACGGTCAGCTCGTAGCCCTCGCGACGCATCTGCTCGACCAGGATCGCCAGCGCGAGCTCGCCGCGGCCCTGGACCTCCCACGCGTCGGGGCGCTCGGTCGGCAGCACGCGGAGCGAGACGTTGCCGATCAGCTCGGAGTCGAGGCGGTCCTTGACCAGGCGGGCGGTCACCTTGTGGCCCTTGCCGCCCTTGCCCACCAGCGGGCTGGTGTTGGTGCCGATGGTCATCGAGATGGCCGGGTCGTCGACGTGGATCAGCGGCAGCGCGATCGGGTTCTCGGGGTCGGCCAGTGTCTCGCCGATCATGATCTCCGGGATGCCGGCGACAGCGACGATGTCGCCGGGACCAGCGGACTCGCCGGGCTTGCGCTCGAGGCCCTCGGTGATGAGCAGCTCGGTGATCTTGACGTTCTTGACCCCGCCGTCGCGCTGCATCCAGGCGACCTGCTGCCCCTTCTTGAGGGTGCCCTGCTTGATGCGCAGCAGCGCGAGCCGGCCGAGGAAGGGCGAGGCGTCGAGGTTGGTGACGTGGGCCTGCAGGGGCGCGCCGTCGTCGTACTCGGGGGCGGGGATGGTCTCGAGGATGGTGCGGAAGAGCGGCTCGAGGCCCTCGCCCTCGGGCAGGGTGCCGTTGTCGGGCTTGGTCAGCGAGGCGATGCCGGCCTTGCCGGAGGCGTAGACGACCGGGAAGTCGAGGGCGTCCTGGCTGTGCGAGTCGTCGAGCAGGTCCATGAACAGCTCGTACGTCTCGTCGACGACCTCGTCGATGCGCGCGTCGCCGCGGTCGGTCTTGTTGACGACCAGGATCACCGGAAGGTCCGCGTTGAGCGCCTTGCGCAGCACGAAGCGGGTCTGGGGGAGGGGGCCCTCGGAGGCGTCGACCAGCAGCACGATGCCGTCGACCATCGACAGGCCGCGCTCGACCTCGCCGCCGAAGTCGGCGTGACCGGGGGTGTCGATGATGTTGATGACCATCTCGCCGTCGGCGAGGTCCTGCGCGGACGGGCCGCGGTAGTGCACCGCGGTGTTCTTCGCGAGGATGGTGATGCCCTTCTCGCGCTCCAGGTCACCGGAGTCCATGACGCGCTCGGCGACGCCCTCGGCCTGGTGCGCCGAGAAGGCGCCGGCCTGGTGGAGCATGGCGTCCACGAGGGTGGTCTTGCCATGGTCGACGTGGGCGACGATGGCGACGTTGCGGAGATCGGTACGACGAGTGCTGGACACGAGGTACGAGCCTATCCGCGCACGCGCGATGGGCGCGCATCCTCGCGTCCATCACGACCGCCGGGAGTCTAGGGTCGGAGCATGGTCACCATCGCGCGTGCGGACCGGGTCGAGCGCGACGAGCTGCTGGAGTTCGTCCGGCCCCGCCACCGCTTCACCCTGATCACCCGTCGCCGGGACGGCGGTCTGCAGGTCTCGCCGGTCGCCGGCGGGGTCGACGCCGAGGGCCGGCTGGTCGTCTCGACGTACCCCGACCGTGCCAAGGCGGCGAACCTGCGCCGCGACCCGGCCGCGACCGTGCTGGTCCACTCCGACGACTGGAACGACCCGTACGTCCAGGTCGAGGGCACGGCCGAGGTGGTCGACATGCCCGAGGCCGCGGAGGCCCTCGTCGACTACTACCGCTCGATCGCCGGCGAGCACCCCGACTGGGACGACTACCGCGAGGCGATGCGCAAGCAGGGCAAGTCGCTGATCCGGATCACCGTGCAGGACTGGGGTCCGGTGGCCAACGGCGGCTTCCCGCCGGACCGCGCGCCTGCCTGAGACCCGCCCGGGACCGCCTGACGGACGGCTCGAGGCGGCGGCCACCACTGTGGCCGCCGTCGTGGAAGGATGTCGGGATGCAGACCATCGGCCTCATCGGCGGGATGTCCTGGGAGAGCAGCGCGGCCTACTACGAGCTGCTCAACCGCGGAGTCGAGAAGCGCCTGGGTGGCTACCACTCGACGCGCACGGTCATGGCCTCCGTCGACTTCGCGGAGGTCACCGAGCTCCAGGAGCGCGAGGACTGGGACGCGGTGGCCGAGATCCTCGCGGCCGCGGCGCAGTCCGTGGAGCGCGCCGGCGCCGACTTCCTGATGCTCTGCACCACGACGTTCCACCGCGTGGCCGAGCAGGTGCAGGCCGCGGTGCAGATCCCGCTGCTGCACCTCGGTGACGTGGTGGCCGACGCGGCGAAGGCCGAGGGCGCCGAGACGGTGGCGCTGATCGGCACCCGCTTCGCGATGTCGCGGACGTTCTTCACCGACCGGATCGCCAGCCACGGCCTGAAGGTGCTGGTGCCGGGCGAGGAGCACCTCGACGAGCTCAACCGGATCATCTACGACGAGCTCGTGCACGGGAAGGTCCTCGACTCGTCCCGCCGCACCGTCGTCTCGCTGATCGAGGAGCTGTGGGACGCGGGAGCCGGCGGCATCATCCTCGGCTGCTCCGAGCTGGAGCTGCTGGTCAAGCAGGCCGACTCCGAGCTGCCGCTGTTCCCCTGCACCACGCTGCACGTCGAGACGGCCCTCGACCGCGCGCTGGCCTGACTGCGGCGGGTCGTCAGGCCGCGAGCAGCATCCGCTTGGCGCGGAGCTGAGCGAGGAAGGCCGCGACGTCGGCGCGGCAGTCGACGGGGGTGACGTCGTACTCGTCGGCGACGAGGACGCACAGCTCGTCGAGGTCGTGCGGCTCGTCGAGGTGGCGCCAGAGCGAGGCGGCGACCCCGCGGAGGGCGAAGTACTCGCCCTGGTCGGCACCCATCATCACGATCTCGCCGTCCATCTCGACCGAGCTCAGGTCGGGGTGGCGGGTCCAGCGCTCGGCGCGCTCGGTCGGGTCAGGCATGGGCGGGCTCTTCCTGTCGTACGCCGATGTCGGCGAGGATCGCGTCGGCAGACGCATGGACTGAGTCGACGTCGCGCGGACGATCGAGGCGTACGACGCGAGCCTGGCCGGCCAGGCTCGCGCTGCGTGCCAGGTGGGTACCCCGGATCCGGCCCAGCAGCACCTCGTTGCGGTAGCCGTGCTCGTGGAGCACCGCGAAGACGGCCGCTCCCGACAGCGGCGTCAGCCGCAGCGGCCCGTCGTGGCGGTCGAGCAGGTAGATCCAGCGCACGGGCAGCGGATCCAGCGCCGGCCGGTCGAGCGGGACGTGGAACTTGTCGTGGCCCGGAGCGACCCGCGCCAGGCCACCGGACGCCATGCCGATGCGGTCCAGCGCGTCCTGCCACAGCTTCATCCGCGGCCACCCGGGGATCGCGCGGCCGGCGGCGTCGACGGGCACCACGTCGTCGCTGAGCACGGCGTGGCCGCGGCGGTGCATCTCGGCGGCGAGCGTGGACTTGCCGGCGCCCGAGTGGCCCAGGACGACCGCGCAGCCGTCGTCGACGCGGAACGCGTTGCCGTGCAGCACGAGGTGTCCGCGCTGCGCGAGCACGATGCCGAGGGCCGAGCCGAGCAGGAAGAGCCGGAGCGCGTCGTCGGTGGCGCCCGGCTGGGGCTGCACCACGATCGCCTCGGCCGTGCAGGCGTAGCGCCCGACGCCCGGTACGTCGAGCCCGATCCGGCCCTCCTCGAACCACAGCCCGCGGGGCAGCAGCACCGCGTCGGCGGCGGGAGGCGCGACCGCACCGATCCGCACGACGACGTCGGGCGTCGTCCAGGGGCGGGACGGGGCGGCGAGGTCGGGCAGCGGCAGCGCGCTGTCGAGGACGAGTCCGTAGGCGGCGTACACGGTCAGGGTCTCCAGCCGTACGTCGCGACGCCGGACCAGGTCTCCAGCGAGCCGCCGGTCACGGCGACCTCGCCGGCGGTGACCCAGGCGTGGGCGCGGAGCTCGCCGGTGGCGTCGCGTCGTACGCCGAAGCAGACGCGGTGAGGCAGACGGACCGCCCGCAGCAGGATGCGGGCGGTCAGCGCCTGCGGGTAGCAGCTCGAGGTCCACGGTGTCCGCGACGCGGCCACCTGGACGACGTGGCTGATCCAGCGGGCTCGTGCGACATCGGCGGGGCCGAGTGCCGCACCCTCCGCCGAGGAGGGGTCGAGCGGGCGGTCCGGCCCGAGCAGGCGTCGTACGACGCCGAAGGGCGCGAGGACCACCAGCAGTCGCGTGAGCGCGAGCAGCACCCACGCGACCGCGACGGCGGTACGGGCTCGCAGGCTCAGCTGCCGAGCCCGATCCCGATGTGGATGCCGATGCCGAGGTCCTGGGTCGCCTTCAGGCTCAGGGTCTCCAGGACGGGCGGAACATACGTCGACTTCATAGGGGGAGCTCCTCGTTGTCGTGTGAGGCGTCCCGATCCGCCGGTCGTGCACCGCGATCATGGCGGATCACGCCTGCGCATGGCGGCACTCCGGCAAATCTTTACCTTCCTCGATCTCGCCTGTGCCGCGTGGCGGCGCGCGCGTTGTGCCACGCTCCGGCGGTGAGTCCGGACCCCGAGGCCTTCGCGCTGCTGTGCCGCATGGCGCGCGCCGCCCTGGAGTCCGAGGAGGGCGGTCCGCGCCGGTCCGTGCCGCTGGCCGGCGTCGCCGCGACCGACCTCCTCGACGCGGTACGCCGCCACCGGCTGGCCGACCTGCTCCGGACCCACGCGGAGGCGCTCGGCCTCCCCGCCGACGTCCGCGCCGCCCTCGACGACCAGCACGACCGCATGCGCCTGCCGCTGATGATGCAGGCGCTGGAGACCGCGCGGTCGGCCACGCTGCTCGCCGGGCACGGCATCGAGGTGCTCGGCTTCAAGGGCCTGCCGCTCGCCGTTCTCACCACGGGTCGCCTGGACGGGCGCGGCGCCGGCGACGTCGACCTCCTCGTCGCTCCCGGCGACGTGGCCGAGGCGCACCGTCTGCTGGTCGACGCCGGCTGGGCCCTGTCCGAGGCGGCGCGGGTCGAGCCCGGCACCTGGGCGTGGCGCCACGTCCACCGCTGGGGCAACGCGCTGACCTACCGCGGCCAGGTCGCCGACACCGACCTGCACTGGCGGCTCGAGGCGATCCCCGGCGCCCATCCTGACTTCCCGACGCTGTGGTCGCGCCGTGTCGACGTCACGGTCGGTACGACGACGCTGCCGACCCTGTCGCCGTACGACGCGCTGCGGCACTCGGGCTCGCACCGCGAGGGCTGGGCGTGGCTCCGGACGCTGGTCGACCTGCGTCGCCTGGCCCGCGACCCGGAGGTGCTCGACGGCCCGCTGTCGACCGCCGCGACGGTCTCGCTCGCGCTCGCTCGGGAGACCGTGGGCCTGCCCGACTCGGTCCCGGGCCGGGTGCACGACCGGCTCGACCGGGCGCCCGCCGCGATGCTGGAGCGCGCCCGGCACCAGCACCTCCTGGAGATCCCCACGAGCTTCGCGGGCGGCCACGGGACCGCGGCGAGCCTCCGCTACCGGCTCTCCGCGAGCCGGAGCGCCGAGGACGTCGTGCACACCGTGGTCGCGCTGGTGCTGCCGGCCCACGCCGCGATGCCGGTGCGGGCGCGGACGGCCTGGACCGGCGTGCCTCTCGCGCTCGCGCTGCGGGTCACGCTGCTGTGGCGCAGCCTGCGGTCCCGGTCGGTCGCCCGGTCAGCGGACCAGGCGACCGGCAGGGTCAGACGCGATGCACCTTGTGCTGGGCCGCCTGGGCCCGGGGCTTGATCACGAGCTCGTCGATGTTGACGTGCGCCGGCCGGGTGGCGATCCAGGTGATGGCGTCGGCGACGTCGTCGGCCACCAGCGGCTCGGCCACACCGGCGTAGACCGCGTCGGCACGCTCCTGGTCGCCGCCGAACCGGACCAGCGAGAACTCCTCGGTGTGGACCATTCCGGGCGCGACCTCGCTGACCCGCACCGGCTGGTCGAACAGCTCCAGTCGCAGGGTCTCGGTGACGACCTTCGTGCCGTGCTTGGCGGCCGTGTAGCCCGCTCCGCCCTCGTAGGCGATCCGGCCCGCGGTCGAGCCGACGTTGACGATCACGCCGGCGCCGGAAGCGATGAGGGCCGGCAGGAGCGCGCGGGTGACCCGCATCAGGCCGAGCACGTTCACGTCGTACATCTGGCGCCACTGCTCGGTGTCGGCGCTCGCGACCGGCGCGAGCCCGAACGCTCCGCCAGCGTTGTTGACCAGAACCGACAGCGTGGGCCCGACCGCCTCGGCGAGCGCGGCGACGTCGCTGTCGGACGTCACGTCGCACTGCACGGCGGTGCCGCCGATCTCGCCGGCCAGCGCCTCGATCCGATCGGTACGACGGGCCGCGCAGATCACGTCGTACCCCTCGGCCGCGAGGCGGCGGGCCGTGGCCTCGCCGATTCCGCTCGATGCTCCGGTGACGACGGCTCGGCCGCGGGGGACCTGCTGGGTGGTGGCCATGCGCACATTGTCCCGGGTCGGGAATGTCCGGGGAAGGCCGGTGGTTGACTGCTCCGGACGAGCCTGCCCGGGCAGGTCCCGGCAGCACGAGGCGAGGAGGCGCGGTGGCGGCACACGACGGCGTCGGCCGGGTGGCCATGATCAGCCTGCACACCTCGCCGCTCGACCAGCCGGGGACCGGTGACGCGGGCGGGATGAACGTCTACGTCGTCGAGGTCGCGCGCCGCCTCGCGCGCAGCGGCATCGAGGTCGACATCTTCACCCGCGCGACCCGCTCGTCGCTGGTGCCGGTCGTCCCGCTGACCGACCCGGTGACCGGCGTCGAGGAGCCGGGCGTGACCGTCCACCACGTCCACGCGGGGCCGTTCGAGGGACTGACCAAGAGCGAGCTGCCGGGTCAGCTGTGCACCTTCGCGCGCGAGGTCCTGCGCGCCGAGGCCGCCCACCCGGTGGGCCACTACGACGTAGTGCACTCCCACTACTGGCTCTCCGGGCAGGTGGGCGCGCTCGCCCGCGACCGGTGGGGCGTGCCGCTCGTCCACTCGATGCACACGATGGCCAAGGTCAAGAACGCCGCCCTCGCCGCCGGCGACACCCCCGAGCCCCCCGCGCGGGTGATCGGGGAGGAGCAGGTCGTGGAGGCGGCCGACGTGCTGCTCGCCAACACCGACCTCGAGGCCAAGCAGCTGATCAACCTGTACGACGCCGAGGCCGGCCGCGTCGAGGTCGTGCACCCCGGCGTCGACACGATGGTCTTCCGGCCGCAGCCGCGGCGTGCGGCGCGGGCGGCCCGCGACCTGGCCGAGGACGCCCTCGTGGTGATGTTCGCCGGGCGGATCCAGCCGCTCAAGGCACCGGACGTGCTGCTCAAGGCGGTCGCCGAGCTGGTCGCGCGACGTGCGGACCTCCGCTCGCGGCTCGTCGTGCCGATCGTCGGCGGCCCGTCCGGCAGCGGCCTCGATCGCCCCGCCGACCTCGCCGACCTCGCCTCCCGCCTCGGCATCACCGACCTGGTGCGGTTCGTGCCGCCGGTGTCGCAGGCCGACCTCGCGGGCTGGTACTCCGCCGCCTCGGTGGTGGCCGTGCCGTCGTACAACGAGTCGTTCGGGCTGGTCGCGGCCGAGGCGCAGGCGTCCGGCTGCCCGGTGGTGGCCGCCGCCGTCGGCGGGCTGACCACCGTGGTGCGCGACGGGCACAGCGGGCTGTTGCTCGACACCCACGACCCCGTCGCCTGGTCGCACGCGCTGGAGCGGGTGACCGGCGACCCGTCGTACCGTGACGAGCTGGCGACCGGCGCGCTGGTCCAGGCCGAGCAGTTCACCTGGGAGGAGACGGCGCGCCAGACGCTCGCGGTCTACCGTCGGGCGGGAGAGCTGATGCGTGAGGAGGGCGTGGCGTGACGGAGGCGGCCGAGGTCGTCCGCAAGCACCTCGAGGATGCTGAGATCGAGTTCGAGGAGACCGAGGAGGGCCTGTTCTCGTTCGCGCTGCCGGGTGAGCGCAAGCTCCAGACGCCGGTGCGCATCGACATCGGTCCGCACGCACTCGGCATCCATGCGTTCGTCTGCCGCAAGCCCGACGAGGAGTTCGAGCGCGTCTACCGCTGGCTGCTCGAGCGCAACCTGAAGATGTTCGGGGTCTCCTTCGCGCTCGACGCGATGGGCGACATCTACCTCGACGCCCGGCTGCCGCTCTCGGCGGTGAACCCGGAGGACCTCGACCGGCTGCTCGGCTCGGTCCTCACCTACTCCGACGAGTCGTTCAACACGATCCTCGAGCTCGGCTTCGAGACCTCCATCCGCAAGGAGTGGAAGTGGCGCAAGCTGCGTGGCGAGTCGACCAAGAACCTCGAGGCGTTCCGCGGCTGGCTCGAGGACGGCTCGCCCGGCTCGCCCGGGTCGGACTAGAGGTCGTTCTGACGCAGACGCGCCGCCTCCGTCCTCAGGTGGTCGCGCTCGGCGGTGCTCGTCGCCTTGCCCGCCGCGACCGCGTACAGACGGGCAGCCTCGCCGAGGTCACCCGCGACCTCGTGGAGGTACGCCGCCACCGCGTCTCGTCGCGGCAGGTCCGGATCGAGGCGCTCGAGCTGGCGCAGGGCGTTCTCCGGGCCGAAGACCTGGGCGAACGGGACCAGCCGGTTGAGGGCGACCATGGGGCCGTCGTCGAAGCGCCGGAGCTCGTCGTACCACTCGAGGATCTGGAGCCAGTCGGTCTCGGCGTAGGAGGACGCGTCGTCGTGGAGGGCCGCGATGGCCGCCTGGGCCTGGTACTCCCCGAGCCGGTCGCGGCCGAGCGCGGCCTGCAGGATCGTGACGCCCTCCGCGATCATCGCGGTGTCCCAGAGCGACCGGTCCTGGAGCCCGAGCGGGATCAGCGTGCCGGCGGGGGTCGCGCGGGCGGCGCCGCGCGCGTGGTGCAGCAGCATCAGCGCCAGCAGCCCGTCGACCTCGGGGTCGTCGGTCGCCGCCGCGAGCTGGCGGGTCAGCCGGATCGCCTCCGCCGCCAGGTCGACGTCGCCGGTGAAGCCCTCGTTGAAGATCAGGTAGAGGACGCGGAGCACGGCGCGTACGTCGCCGGGCCGGTCGAACCGCTCACCGGCGATCGTGCGCTTGGCCCGCGAGATCCGCTGCCCCATCGTGGCCTCCGGCACCAGGAACGCACGCGCGACCTGGGCCGTGGTCAGGCCGCCGACCGCCCGCAGGGTGAGGGCGATCGCCGACGCAGGCGTCAGCGCAGGATGGCAGCAGCGGCTGAGCAGGAGCAGCGTGTCGTCCTGCCACTCGGTCGGCCCCTGCGGCGGCTCGTCCTGGACGCGCCGCTCGCGCCGGCGGCGTGCGGTCTCCGAGCGCTGGGCATCGATCAGCTTGCGACCCGCCACGGTGACCAGCCACGCCCCGGGGTCGGCGGGCGGCTCGTCCGGCCATCGTCGTACCGCCTCGAGGAGGGCCTCCTGGACCGCGTCCTCGGCCGACGCGAAGTCGGCTCCGCGGCGGACGAGGACGGCGAGGACCTGGGGGCTCAGGTCGCGCAGGAGGTCGTTCACTCGAGCGGGAGCTCGTCGGCCGACATGAGGCGGCGCACCTCGATCCACTCCCGGATCGGCCGTCCCCCGGGGCCGGGCGCCGACGAGGCGTACGCCGCCGCCTCGTGGGCCCGCGCCTCGGACTCGACGTCGATGATCCACCAGCCGGCGATGAGGTCCTTGGTCTCCGCGAACGGCCCGTCGGTGACCGGCGGTCGGCCCTCGCCGTCGTACCTCACGAAGGTGCCCTCCGGCGACAGCCCCTGGCAGTCGACGAACTCGCCGCGCTGCTTGAAGTCCTCGGTCACCTCGTCCATGAACGCGATGTGCGCCCTCACCTCGTCGGGGGTCCACTGGTCCATCGGGGCGAGCGGCTCGGCCGCGATGTCGTGGTCGCCGCGGTAGTGCTTGAGCAGCAGGTACTTGGCCATGGTCGTCTCCTGGTTCCGGGGCGATCGTTCGTCGCCCTCCGACCCTAGGACGGAGCGGCCGCCGACTTCTCGACATCGGCCTCGCCGTCGACGAGCGGGGTGGTCGCCCGGGGCGGCGTACGACGGCTGACGAGGACGCCGCCGATGCACATCGCGCCGCCGACGAACGCCAGCGCCGGCGGCACCTCGTCGAGCAGCGCCCATGCCATGAGCGCGGTGAGGAAGGGCACCAGGAACGTCGACTGCGCGAACCGTCCGGCGTCGGCGTGGGACAGGGCGTAGGCCCACAGCACGAAGCCGACCGCCGAGGGGAAGATGCCGAGGTAGACGATCCAGGCAAGGTCGCCGGCGGACGCGGACCCGGTGGTGTGGGCGAGCTGCCCGGCCCACGGCAGGCACCCGATCGCGCCGACGACGGTGAACCAGAAGGTCAGGTCCAGGGCGCGCAGCCGGGTGAGCAGCCGCTTCTGGGTGAGCACGCCGACGGCGAACCCGAGGGCAGCGACCAGCGCGAGGCCGACCCCGACCAGGTCACCGGCGCTCGTGCCCGAGGACTGCGCGATCACCGCGACGCCGGCGAACCCGACCAGCGTGCCGACGATCGTCCAGCGGGTCAGCCGCTCACCGAGGAGCGTCGTCGCCAGCAGCGCGACCACGATCGGTCCGACCTGCACGATCAGCGCGGCCGTGCCGGCGTCGATGCGCTGCTCGGATGCGTTGAGCGCCAGGTTGTAGATGCTGAACCAGCCCAGGCCGCCCGCGACGATCAGCGGCCACTCGCCCCTGGTCGGCACCTGCAGCCGTCGGTTGCGGGCGACGAGCAGCCCCAGCGCGACGACCATGATCGTCAGCCGCGCGAGCGACAGCGCGCCCGGCTCCACCGTCCCGCCGAGGTGCCGGATCCCCACGAACGCCGACGCCCACAGCACCAGCGTGATCGACACCGCGACGAGGGGGAGCACGGACGGCTTGCTGGTCACGACCTCACGCTAGGGCGTGGGGTCGTCGTACGTCGCGCGGGTTCCGGCCATCGCTGCGCGACATCCTGTCGATCGGCCGCCGGACGCAGGCTCGCCTCTCCGCCGTACCCGACCTCCCGGCCTGGTCCGGTGATCAGACGTAGGTCTCGACACACGGCGTCGCGGCTTCGCAGGCTCAGCCGCGGCCGGCCTCGACCTCCTCGCTCCTGGGCGGTCCGCCTCGCTCGGCGGGCGGGACGTCTCCGCAGGCTCAGACGTCCAGCTTGTAGCCCAGCCCGCGGACGGTGATCAGGAAGCGGGGCTCGGAGGGCTCGGGCTCGAGCTTCGCGCGCAGGCGCTTGACGTGTACGTCGAGGGTCTTGGTGTCGCCGACGTAGTCGGAGCCCCAGACGCGGTCGATGAGCTGGCCGCGGGTGAGCACCCGCCCGGGGTTGCGGAGGAACATCTCCAGCAGCTCGAACTCCTTGAGCGGCAGCCGCTGCTCGGTCCCGTCGACGGTGACGACGTGGCGCTCGACGTCCATGCGGACCGGGCCGGCCTCGAGGGTGTCGGGGAGCAGCTCGGGGTCCTGGCCGCGACGGAGCACGGCGCGGATGCGGGCGACGAGCTCGCGGGGGGAGTAGGGCTTGGTGACGTAGTCGTCCGCGCCCAGCTCGAGGCCGACCACCTTGTCGACCTCGTCGTCCTTGGCCGACACCATGATGACGGGGACGGTGGAGGTCTGGCGGATGGTGCGGCAGACCTCGGTGCCCGGGATCCCGGGCAGCATCAGGTCGAGCAGGACGATGTCTGCGCCGTTGCGGTCGAACTCGGTCAGCGCGGTGTTGCCGTCGGCGGCGACCGCGACCTCGAAGCCCTCCTTCCGCAGCAGGTAGGACAGCGCCTCGCTGTAGCTCTCTTCGTCCTCCACGACGAGTACCCGGGTCACGATCGTTCCTCCTGGTCTTCGGGATGCGCGTGCTGGGGGAGCGTGAGGGTGAACGTGGAACCGTGACCCTCCGCCGACCAGACACGCACGTCGCCCCCATGGGTGGCGGCGACATGCTTGACGATGGACAGGCCGAGGCCGGTGCCACCGGTCGAACGGTGCCGGGCCGGATCGACCCGGTAGAAGCGCTCGAAGATGCGGTTGACCTCGGCCTGGGGGATTCCGATGCCCTGGTCGATGACCGAGATCTCGACGCCGTCGTCGGTCGACTTGCGGGTGACGACGACGCGCGAGTTCGGCTCGGAGTAGGTGACGGCGTTCGCCACGAGGTTCGACACCGCGGCGACGACCTGCTTCTCGCTGCCGAGGACCTTCAGGCCCTCCTCGCCCTCGGTCATCATGTCGATGTGCTTGGCGTTCGCGTTGGTGTGGCTGGCGTCCACGGCCGAGGCGATCACCTCGTCGATGGCGACCGGCACCGGCGAGTCGAGCGGCTCGTCGCCCTGCAGCCGCGACAGCTCGATGATCTGCTGGATCAACCGTGACAGGCGGTCGCTCTCGGCGAGCATCCGCGTCGCGAAGTTCTGTACGGCGGCGGGATCGCCGGCCGCGTCCTGCACCGCCTCGGCGAGCAGCCGGATCGCGCCGACGGGCGTCTTGAGCTCGTGGCTGACGTTCGCCACGAAGTCGCGGCGAACGGCCTCGACCTGGCGCTCCCGGGTGCGGTCCTCGACGAGGGCGAGGACCAGGCGGGAGCCGAGCGGCGCGACTCGGGCGGTGACGTAGCGGTCGGGCGCGCTCGCCCTGGGCACGACCAGCTCGGTCTCACGGATCAGGCCGTCACGGCGTACGTCTCGGATGAGGGCGGCCAGCTCCTGGAGGCGCAGCGAGGTGCCGGTCACCAGGCCCATGGCGTACGCCGGCGCGGAGGCCTTCACCACCGCGTCCGACTCGTCGACCAGGACCGCGCTGCTGCGGAGGACCGACAGCACGTCGGCCACGCCGGAGGGGACCTTGGGGTCGGCGGGAGGGAGGTAGCGACGCTGCTGGCGATCGCTCAGGTGCCATGCCAGCATGGCGCTGCCGGCCACGAGGGCGCCGAGGAGCGCGGCCAGGGCAGCCTGCGTCGTCGAACCCACGGAAGGATCGTACGGCGGCGCCAGGACCGGCTTCCGAATCCGGGAACCCGGCGTATCCGATGTTCACCTCGCGTTCACCGGGACCAGCCGATTGGACACACCGGCCTCCTAGGCTTCGGTCCCATGCGCAAAGCCTTCTCCGACGAGCTCAACGCCACCTTCGACGACCTGGCCGACATGTGTGCCCTGGTCGAGTCCGCGGTCAACGGCGCGACCAAGGCGCTCATGACGGGTGATGCCTCGACCGCGGAGAAGGTCATCAGCGGCGACGCCGAGATCGACAAGATGCGCGAGCGCATCGAGGAGGAGTCGTTCACGCTGCTGTCCCTGCAGGCGCCGGTCGCCTCAGACCTCCGGCTCCTCGTGGCCGCGCTGCGGATGGTCAGCGAGGTGGAGCGGATGGGCGACCTGTCCGTCCACGTGGCGAAGATCGCGCGGCTGCGGGTCCCGGACCTGGCCGTGCCCGCCGAGATGCTCTCGATCATGCAGCGCATGGCCGAGGTCGCGGTCGACATGGTCACCCGGGTGCGCCAGATCATCATCAGCAGGGACGTCGAGGCAGCCATCGCCCTCGGTCGGGCCGACGAGGAGATGGACCAGCTCCGCCGGCAGAGCTTCGCCGAGCTGCTCAGCGACAACTGGACCCACGGCGTCGAGCCTGCCGTGGACATCGCGCTGCTGGGCCGCTACTACGAGCGGATCGCCGACCACGCGGTGTCGATCGCGAGCCGGGTGGTGTACGTCGTCACCGGGCACCGGCTGGAGGAGCAGTAGGGTCGGCCGGTGCCTCAGCGGCCCTGGTTCGCCACAGCCGCAGCCGCAGCCGCGGCCGCGTCGGGGTCGAGGTAGCGGCCGCCGGCGACGGTCGGCTCGAGGGTGTCCTCGTCCAGCTCGTAGACCAGCGGCATGCCGGTCGGGATGTTGAGCGCCGCGATGTCGGCGTCGCTGATCTTGTCGAGGTGCTTCACGATCGCGCGGAGGCTGTTGCCGTGGGCTGCGACCAGGACGGTGCGGCCGGCGCGGAGGTCGGGCACGATGCCGGCCTCCCAGTAGGGGAGCAGCCGCGCGATGACGTCCTTCAGGCACTCGGTGCGCGGCAGCTCGTCGCCGAGGTCGGCGTAGCGCGGGTCGCCGACCTGGGAGAACTCGTCGTCGTCGGCGAGCACCGGCGGCGGCTCGTCGAACGAGCGGCGCCAGAGCATGAACTGCTCCTCGCCGTACTCGTCGAGGGTCTGCTTCTTGTCCTTGCCCTGCAGGGCGCCGTAGTGGCGCTCGTTGAGGCGCCAGGACCGGCGGACCGGGATCCAGTGGCGGTCGGCGGCGTCGAGCGCCATCGCCGAGGTGTTGATCGCGCGGCGCAGCAGCGAGGTGTGGACGACGTCGGGCAGCACGCCGGCGTCCTTGAGCAGCTCGCCACCGCACACGGCCTCGGAACGGCCCTTCTCGGTCAGGGGTACGTCGACCCAGCCGGTGAAGAGGTTCTCGGCGTTCCACTCGCTCTCGCCGTGGCGGAGCAGGACGAGCGTGTAGGTCATCCGGCCGGGCTGGTGGTCGGCGTCGGGTTGCTGCAGGCGAAGGCGCGGGTGCCGCCCTTGTTGGCGTCGCCGGGGATGTAGCTGTCGGTCGACGTCGGCGACGGGCTCGTGGTCGGCGCGCCGGATGCGTGGTGCGCGGAGCCCTTGGCGGACGCCGTGGCGCCGGCCTGCGAGCGCTGGCTCGGCCGCGTGGTCGGCTGCTGGGTCGGCGTCGGCACCGAGGTGTAGAAGTGGCACGGCTTCACGACCGGCACGTTCAGCGACATCGTCTCGGGCTGGCCGCCGCGCTCCACGGTCAGCTGCAGGCCCATCACGACCTGGCCGGGGCCGAACTTGCCGCTGATGAAGATCGGGTCCTGGACCATCGTGGCCAGGTTGTACTTGCCGCGCGCCGAGATCGGGATCGGCTTGAACGGCTCGACCTGGATGCCGTCGTTCGGGTCGGAGACCTTGGTCAGCGTCGCCGAGGTGGTGCGCTCGTTGGAGAGCGCGCCGATCAGGCGGCCCTGGCCCGGCGCCGAGGCCAGGATGCGGATGCCGAGGGCATCCACCGTGGTGGTCCGGTTGTTGACGCCGGCGCTGATCGTGTTCACCCGGTCGGTGGGGTAGTGGAACCCACAGGCGGACATGGACGCGGCGAGCACGAGCCCAAGGACGGGCGCGGCGATCGCGGTCGGTCGACGGTGGAGCATTCGGGCTGGCCTCCGCTGTGGTCACACGAGTAATACGGGCGGCCACACTCTAGCGGTCGGCGCAGCCGGGCACCGGACTGGTCCGGCGTCGCCGGCGGATCCGGCCCGTCGGTCAGCGGGACAGGCCGACCTGGGAGCCCACGACCGCCAGCAGCACGACCACCACGACGGTGTACGTCGTCGCGATGGCGAGCAGGCGCGTCGCACCGAGCTTCAGCGCCACCTTGAGCGGCAGGTAGGTCCAGCCGTCCTCGTGGTCGGCGACCAGACCCCACACCGAGCGCATGAAGTGGACGCCGACGCCCAGCAGCGCCGCGAGCGCCACGATCGCGGGCTCCGGCGGCGAGCCGACCGCACGGCCGCCCCAGCCGCCGTACGAGAGGTAGTAGGGGATCATCGCGTACGACACCGCCCACGACCAGAACGACAGCAGGCCGGTGCGGAAGGCGACGTTGCCGAGCATGCCGATCGCGACCGAGGCGAGGTAGATGCAGCCTGCGGTGATGCCGGTCGTCACCGACAGCGGCACCAGCAGGCACAGCCCGACGACCATCGCGTAGACGACCGTGCCGGGCTCGAGCCGGCCATCGGCCAGCGGCTTGCCGGCGATCTGGTGGCGGGCGTCGCGGGTGCGGTCGGTGAGGTCGTTGTGCCAGCCGAGCATCATCTGCCCGACGAGCACGGTCACGGTGACGACGCCGGCCTCGCGGGCCGATCGCCCGGACACCGCCGCGACACCGCCGACGATGAGTGCTGTCGTGATCGCCTGCTTGACGTGCGAGGCCTGGATGAGCGAGACGACGAGCGTGCCGCGCAGGCCGCGCCGGGGCTTCTCGACGACCGGGTTGGCGTCCACCGGCAGCTCGTCGTCGTGGTCGTCCTCCGGCGTCTCCTCGGCGGCCTCCGGTGCGCGCGCCTCCGCCTCCGCCTCGGGCGCCTCCGCCTCGGGCTGGGCGCGGTCGTCGACCTCGTACCACTCGGGCTCGTGGTCGTCGTCGCCCTCGCCGGGTACGTCGGGCTCCTCGGCCCGCTCGTCGACCGGATCGGTCGCGTCCGACCCGTTGAGGTCCGCGTCCGCGTCCGCGGGCTCGGCCGCGTCGCCCTCGGGGACCTCCTCGACCTGGGTGTCCTCCCCCGCGGGGCGCCCCTTGCCCCTGCGCCGCAATATCGCCATGCCGAGCAGTATTGACCACGACCGGGGTGGTTCGCCGCCGACGTTCCGCAAAGGGGCCCTGCGCGCCTCCCGCAGGCGGCGCCGGTCGGCCCGCGCGACCCGCCCGGAGGCGCCTGTGACCTGAGATACACACGCCAGGGGATCTGTCAAGACCACGATTGCGGCTCTGACCTGCGCAAACACTTCCTGAGTGCCTCCTGAGACGTGGTAGTATTGAGGCCAGGAAGGGGTTTAGCTCATATGACTTTTACCGTCGGCGAAACGGTTGTGTATCCCAACCACGGGGCTGCCGTCATCGAGAACATCGAGATGCGCACCATCAAGGGGGTCGAGCGTCAATACCTCGTCCTGAGGATCGTGGCTCAGCAAGATCTTGTCGTCCGGGTGCCGGCCGACAACCTGGACCTCGTCGGGGTCCGGGACGTGGTCGACAAGGATGGGCTCGATCGCGTGTTCGGCGTCCTCCGCGCCGAGCACGTCGAGGAGCCGACGAACTGGTCGCGCCGCTACAAGGCCAATCTGGAGAAGCTGCACAGCGGCGACGTCATGAAGGTGGCCGAGGTCGTGCGCGACCTGTGGCGCCGCGAGCGCGACCGCGGGCTGTCCGCGGGTGAGAAGCGGATGCTGGCCAAGGCGCGCCAGATCCTCGTCTCCGAGCTCGCCCTGTGCGAGAACACCAACGAGGACAAGGCCGAGACCATTCTCGACGAGGTCCTGGCGTCCTGACGGCCTTGTTCCGCGCGAGCGTGTCGCCGCGACCGGCGGCTTGCCTCACCCGGCCCGGATCGCGCTCGGCAACCGGCGCCTGCGACGCCACGCTCGCGCGCTGAGCGCAGCGCGACTCAGTGAGGACCGAATGTACGACGAGCAGCGTCCCGCGGCCTCCGGCATCATCCTCGATGCCGACCGCGGGACGCTGCCGTTCCAGCTGATCCACGGGGAGTCGCTGGTCGCCGCCGCCGCATGGTCGGCGGGCGAGGCCGGCGTCGAGCTGGTCGACAGCACGCTCCCGCTGGCGTTCGTGGTGGAGCGCGAGGAGCCGCTGGTGCTCCATGACCCGCTCTGCCCGATGACGCCGCCGGATTTCCTGGCCGCCTGCGTCGACCGCTGTGTCGGGTCCGGCGAGGTGGTGGTCGGCGTACGGCCCGTCACCGACACGGTGAAGCGGCTGCACGCCGGCGACCTGGGGGAGACGGTCGATCGCGACGGCCTGGTCGCGGTCTGCAGCCCCGTCGTGCTGCCGCCGGACGTCCTGGCCGGGCTCGCGACCGACGCCGGTCTCCCGACCACCGACCTGGTCCGGCTGCTCGCCCTCGTGCGCCACGACCATGCCGGCCGGGTCGCTCTGATGGAGGCCCCACCCGCCGCTCGCCGTGTCGCCGACGCCGACGACGTACGCCTGCTGGAGGCGCTCACGCTGCCCGATCCGGGGTAGTCCCTGACGAAAAGCACCACTTCTCACCGAGAAGTGGTGCTTTTCGTCAGGGACTATCTCCGCGCGAGCAGTGCCTCGGCCGCCCGGAGGTCCTCGGGATAGGTCACCTTGAGGTTGCCGGCACCGGTCGGTACGGCGCGGATCTGCACGTCGGCGTACTTCTCGACCGTCGCCGCGGTGTCGGTGCCCTCGAAGCCCTCCGCATCGGCAGCGGCGTAGGCCGCCACGAGATCCGCGGCCCGGAACGCCTGCGGGGTCTGTACGCCGACCAGGCTCTCGGGCAGGGTCCCCGAGCCGTCGCGAAGCGCGAGACCGGGGAGCGACACGGTCGGCACCGCCCCGCCGTGCTCCCGCGCGGCGGTGATCGCCCGGTCGAAGAGCGCAGGGGTGGCCAGGGGGCGGGCGCCGTCGTGGATCGCGACCACGTCGACGGTGCCGTCGGCGATGGGTCCGGCGAGCCCGGCGAGCGCGGCCATCTCGGAGGCGTGGCGGGTCGGGCCGCCGTCGACGAGGAAGATCTCGCGATCGCCGAGGTGGGGTGCGAGGGCGGCGCCGACCGCTTCCTGCTCGCCGGGGCGGCAGACGACGACCACGGTCGAGACCTCGGCCGCGTCCAGCGCCGCCAGGACCGACCACGCCAGCACGGGGCGGTCGGCCAGCGGCAGCAGGATCTTGTTGACCGTCGCGCCCACGCGGCTGCCGGAGCCCGCGGCGAGCACCGCCACGGCCGCCGACCGCCGCGTGGACCCGGTCATCGGGCCAGCAGCAGGGCGGTCGCGATGGCGGCGACGCCCTCGCCGCGGCCGGTCAGACCGAGGCCGTCGGTGGTGGTCGCGGTGATGCTGACCGGTCCGCCGACGACCTCGGCGAGGGACTTCTCGGCCTCGGCGCGGCGCGGGCCGATCTTCGGCCGGTTGCCGATCACCTGCACCACCACGTTGCCGACGCCGAAGCCGGCCTCGGTGATCCGGCGGACGGTCTCGGCCAGGAGCGCCGCGCCGGATGCACCGTCCCACTCCGGGTCGGAGGTGCCGTAGTTGCTGCCCAGGTCGCCCAGGCCGCTGGCGGAGAGCAGCGCGTCGCAGATGGCGTGGGCGGCCACGTCCGCGTCGGAGTGTCCTTCCAGTCGGACGTCCTCCTCGGGCCAGGTCAGGCCCGCGAGCGCGAGCTCGGGATCGCCGCCGAAGCGGGGCACGAGGCGGTGGACGTCGGTGCCGAT